>Ga0214543_1001110_pt1 | contig 50445 bp, 24 predicted proteins | sample CNSS2metaG_FD_160094 | JGI IMG/M metagenome (GOLD analysis project Ga0214543, IMG submission 160094) | Root nodule microbial communities from cowpea collected in UCLA plant growth center, Los Angeles, California, USA - CNSS2 | ecosystem: Host-associated > Plants > Roots > Nodule | place: USA... | reverse complement strand
AAATTAGTATATACATATAAAAAAATATATATATATATATATATATATATATATATATATATATATAACAAATTTTAATGAGATTTAAGAATATTTTTCTTTTTATTTTAGTATAATAGTTACAACATTTTTTTCTTTTGTAAAAGATAAGTGACTTTTTTTATGCAAGTAACAACTATTTTCAATACATGTTAACATTTGTACATATATGGTTAATGAGCTTCAGGTATCGAATATTTTTTCTGAATAAATAAACAAAAATAAGTTGTCATGTCTATATTCTTCCATATCTGCATTTTGTCATGTTTGATCTCTGTCAATTTCCTGCATATATTTGAAGTTTAATGGTTGGTATGAATGGTAACTTAGACAATATATATGCAAGACATAGTGATATGTTAGAGTTGTTTATCAAAATAATTGGTACCATAAAATGTGTTATAATTATTTTAATTATTTTGAAGAAGTGATCATTTTCAATAACTAAATATACTGATAACTAAAATAGAAAATGTAACAATAGAAATTAGTCCTTTAATTATAAAAATATTATTATTGTAATTCTAATAATATTATAATAACAAAAATTATTATAATGAGTCAATAATCCTAAATCCAATAAACACGTTAATACTAATTAATTATAATTAATATTAACATAATGATAATAATTATTAGGGTTAAGTATGTTTTTAGTCCATAAACTTTAACCCAAATTTGGAATTCCTTACTGGTCGAAATTTTGATCAATTTTGGTCTCTAAACTTTAAAAATGAATGAATATAGTCCTTTTAACCCAATTTTGTTAAATTTTTTTTTAAGTTTTGAATGCATTTTTCAGTAAATATTGAGTCGAGAATGTGTCAAACGACGTAAACAACTCCACTATTAACATAAAACGTGTTTAACATGTTAAAAATAAGTCAACGTAATTGGGTTAAAATGACTATATTCCTTCATTTTTAAAGTTTAGGGACCAAAATTTATCAAAGTTTCGACCAGGGACGAATTACAATTTTTGGCCAAAGTGCAGGGACTAAAAACATACTTAACCCATAATTATTACTATTATTAAAAATATTCAAAATTTTAAAATTTTAAAATATGAAGTAAATAAATAAGAAATTAACACATTAAATAAGTATACTTTCTATTGTAATTGAGATCATTTCCATTATTATGTATGTTGACCATTTAAAGGAAGACAGAAGACAAAATGATTTATGCTCAATGCTATTTTTTGGTTAACTAAATAAAAATTTAAAATTGCCAACTTTGTAGTTGTGCAATGCTAAGAGTTATTTTAGGTATACTTTTGAAGGGACACTCTTTGAGGGTTTATCTAGTGAATGTGATGGTGGGACCGCCATTCTAAGAGACACTCATGAAACAAGATACATGCACAAGGTCGTAATGTGCACCCACTTATTAGAATCTAAAATATTGTATGTCTTATTTACTAAAACCCGGTAACAGGGGATGTAGCCCAAGACAATTACGTTTGTGCATTTTCTCAGGTAGAAGTTTATAAACACTAGATATAAGGTTCAAATTTGAAAGGTTTCTTATGGTGAACTACAATATTTTGTTTTTAAAAGATAATATATTTTGTTTTATTTTATTTTTTAAATTATGTGGGAAATTGTTGGAAATACTTAATATAATTTAAAAAATAAATAATTAAAATAAACCTCCTATTGTTATTCATGTTTTCATGGGCTTTTAATTTTATGGATAAATGTTATATATGGTTAACGATTATATTTTTTATTATGACTTAATATTTTATTTAATTAGACTTTTTATGATTGACTCTTAAGTCTCTCACCAGTACCTATAAGTACCCTTTATTTGTATGAGAATAGAGACACCAACAAACACTAGAGGTCATGTAAAAGTGTTTTGTATTCTTCTCTATATTATCTTTTAAGACAATGATGTTCACAAGGTTCAGTGATCATTCGCTGCACTTGATCGATCTGACGGATTAATTGTTGTATCTTGGAAAAGGAGCGCATAATATTGTGTATTGTCATATGTAGTGCAGTGAAGGCATTTTCTCTCTAAGGATAGTGTCATGCGTACTTCAACTCAGGATATTTCTCTTCCTTTCCTTATTTATTTTTTATCTAATATTGTTATAAGAATTGTTGGGTCCGATTAATATTCTTAGATTCATATATATTTATTGGTATCTATGATGCACCGATACTTCAATTTATATCATGTATTTGTGTGCAACATGTATCCGTATCCGATATTTTATGATAGTTTACCGATACTTATCAATAAAGTATCTAATACATAAATCAATAATGTTTTATGATGACAATAATTTATAAATTTTTTATGTTAAAAATGTTTAATACGTTTGATTTAAATTTGGATTTACACAAGAATAATCATATATTTCGCATGTTTTTAAAAAATAAATTGTATATTTTTTAATATGCATATATCACGTATTGTGTCCTATTATTTTCAAAATTAGCGTATCGACGTTGTATCCGATACACGTATTTTATTTGTGCATCATAGCTTGCTATTATTATTGCTTTAATAATAATTATTATATTATTCATATTTTTATTATTATTAGTATTATTTGTTTAATCATTTTTCTAATAGTTTTTAAGATGTAGATGAAGTCATTCTCATGTTACAAAAACCTTTCTTTTTTTTTATGACGAGTCCCTCGGGATTCTTTGATATGACATCTAAGACACTCACCTTCATGCACACACCAAGGGCATCTTCCTAAGGGTGTGTTATTTTAAGCTTATTTACTCTGAGAAGGTGATATGAAGAACGATGATAATAGAGAATAATCGTGTTCGTTTTCGTTGAATACAAAGGAGTGAAAAACATTGATTTGCGAGATACACCAATATTTTGCATCCTGTTGTTTTGAAGATATTTGAGAGAGACCTTCACTATTTTACCAATTTGTCCCTCGTTATTATATTACAAAATATAACATCTCCGCTCCTTCCACTACTCTCATGGCTCAAGGTCTGTATGTTCGTGGTGACACCATATGAATGTTCATATTCTTTGATGTGCCCATCACTCTACTTCCCTTTAATGTTTGATGTTCCATAACACTTCCCTAGCTTTCCACCATTGTTAATGGCCATTCACAAAGATAACAACAGTGACAAAGTGGAACTACAAGTGTGTTATTGAAGAAGTAATGGAACCGAATACATTGTAGTTGGATTTGATTCCAACTTCAAAAGCTTTATTTTATTTAATCGATTCCAATATTTTTGTATCCAATTCCAAAATCATGGGTTATCTTGGTTCATTTACATAGTTCCAATATTCTTGTATCCGATTCCAAAATCTTGACTTTATTATTAAAAATTAAAAATTTAATTTTTCAAATCAAATTTATTATATTTATTTTTTAAAATTAATAAATGTTATTAATAATTTTATTCATGATAAAAAAATTAAAAATTAATTAAAACTTATTTAATTATAATTTTAAATTATTTTTAATATTAAAGACAATTTAGTAATCTAACTTTCTCATCAATTACATTTTATTTTTTATTAGTCACATAAATCAAATTCTTCATAAACTTTTTTAAAATTTATTTTCAAATTCACTCTAGTGTGACTTTCAAATATTTTAAGAAAAATAAGATAAAATTTACCATCAGATCATTTCTTTCAAAAAAAACACATCCTGATTCGTGAAGAAAAAAGCCTACAAGCATCGACCCTCAAGTCCACGGATGACCTCCCCTCACCCTCCTAACTTGCAAACATCACGAAAGCTTTATACATACAGTTTTCTAAACAACACAAGCTTAAATGTGGGGCCTTGGAAAAATGAGAATTATCTATAAAGGGTGAGAAGTGGGAATAAGGTTAAAGGTTATAATCTAACCGGACAATTCAAAATGGAAAATTATATTAAAAAAAATAAAAAAATTAACAAAGTTTGACAATCCTTTATCCTTTTTCAATTAAAGTAAAAAATTAAAAATTAAAAATTAAAAAATAAAAATTAAAACCACATTATTTTATGTAAAAAATAAACTTTAAGTTTGTCAAAATAAATAAATTTGTCAAACTATAATTTTTGATCCAAAATATATTTCAAATTTAAAAACACATTTCGAATTGTTGAATCCGAAAATGATACCTAAATTCCAGATTCACCATTCCCATGTACATCGGGTAATATATTCCGAAGTCGTTAATATTGAACTCAAGTATCATTTTAGTCCGAAAGACGCCAATCAAAAAATCATGCTGAAATGACACCATTCCTTTTTTTTATTTTTTTATTTTTTTTTCAATTAGTGTTGTTTTCTTGCTTGGGTTCCAAACGATCTTTATGATTTTTTCCAAACTTTCCATCCTCCAGCATCAACACCTTCGGAGCTCCATCAACTTCACCATACATTCCCATATACTTCATCTTTATTCTCCATTACAAAAAAGAACACTACCATTCACACACAACAACTAATCAGAACAATACCCAAAGACTAAAAGTGTTTTAAATCCATAGGACATGGACAGGGGTTCTAACTTACATTTATAAAATAACGAATTCTTTGAATATTAGAAATTGTGATGTTTATTGAACTTGTACTATAATTATCTTTATGTTATAAAAGTATCACTTTCATTTTGTAACTTATTATACTGGTTCTCATTTTTAAATATTAAAAAATGTATTAATTAATATTTTTAATTTTATTTAATTACCACTATGTTAATGAAATATATTTATTTTGATTAATATCTTTAAAATAAAATTATTAATATATGATTTAAAACAGGTTCACCTAAATTTATAAAAAAAATTTAAAATAATATTGTAAAATTTATTTAAATGGTTGAATTTTTACATTTCGCATTTGAAAAAGTATGGTCTATTTATGGCTTGGGCAACATATTCTTGTAAACATTTTTTATTTGCCTTATAGATTAATCAATACTTAAAAAAATTTATCCCGCACCACATTTTTGCAAATGTGACTTAAAATAATAAGCAAAACGGAAAAGAATGTGCATTAAAGTAGTTGTAGAAATGTTGTCTATAATTATATTTTAGATCACGGTTTACAAATTTTATGGCCTAAATTAAAAGTTATTGTCTATTAGTATAGTTCATGACCATTTAGATCACAACTATGAGTTTTTTTTTTTTTTTTTATATGGTTGATTGACTAAAGACATCGATTTTTTTTTTTTCACTTTAAGCCATGATTTTTGGGTGTCCAAAATAATTTTAATTGTAGTTTCTACTCTTTAATCAGACTTTGATATCAATTTTAATTTTGTAAGGCAATTACAAAACCAATTATCGTTGCAATACTTGGACTCTTATTTTTTATTATTGAGGGAGAACTTATCACTTTATACATTTTACTTATTTTTATTCAAAACATGATGAAGAAGTTTATTATAAATATAATCGAATTAAGACAACTGGTAATGCAAATACAATCATAAAACCAAATTAAATACAAAAGACAAAATATATATAAAAACAATCTAGAATGTATTAATTAGAATTGAAAACAAAATGTTAATCGGATTAATTTAGTTTTAAAAAAAAAGTCAAAGAGTGGACCCAATTATAGGTAAATTCCTTAGTATCGAATATATAATGTACAATACTTCTCTAAATTTATTACCTTTCTCAAATACCTTCTCCTGCCCTTTTATATTAAGATAAATATTACTTATGAATTTATAAATAAAATTTATGAATTAATATGTATTTTTACTTTAATTTTTTCTTGTTTTTATTTAAAGTGAATGGTTATTGTACTGTCCAAGGAATGATTGACCTCAACATTACTTATTTTCGATTCTGACCTGATAAATATTTGTCATAAAACGACGAGTTTCATTAAATATTTATCATGGAGAATGATATGCTAGGATTTGAATCGAGCAAGAAGTCAAGTCAGCATTTGAGCCAAGCAGAAAGGGAGGGCCAACCTTAACATAGTTACTTTGGAGAGTGACTCAGTAAAGACTTATCATAATGTGTACCATGTTGGCCTAATTCCTAACAAGATTCAAGATCCTTGTCCTTTCAAGAAAGTAGGTAGGTCGTAGGACGAGCTGCCCAAAGAGCAGCTAGGTAGTAGGACGAGCTGCTTCACAAGGATGAGCTGACCTTATAAGTTTAGTCTTTGCCGTAAAGCAGCTAGGTCTTAGGACGAACTGCTCAGAAAGCAGCTAGGTTGTAAGACGAACTGCCTCACAAGGATGAACTGACCTTATAAGCTTAGTCCTTCCTAGAAAGTAGTTAAGTCGTAGGATGAACTACTCTCACAAGTAGAATCTTACTTGAACATACCTCAATCAGGAGCCGAGGCCTCGAGGCCTCGCGACCCGACATAGGAAAAGTTGTTCAACGATCATAGCAGAGTTTAGACTGGGCCCAGAATGTATCTACAAGCTCATACCATGCTACAAAGCAACGAGAAGGTCAACTGAAATCCTAGCCACACGGATAGGTGTAGGATCGTGGGTTGTTGTAATTGCCCAATTCCTGCTTGTTAGGGGAAAATATCTTTTGTATACTTTGTTTCTATGTAAATAGGATGCATACTCCTGTGACAAGGGGAGGACATTTTTCTAGCATAAGTTATTCTCACTAGGGTTAGGGAAAGAAAGACTGAACTTTCTATTGTTTGTCCTGGTAAAGGAGCATTCAAACTTTATTTGTCAGAACAATTGGCACCTCTGTGAGACTCGGTAAAATGAGGTCCTAAACACACTCAACACAGAAAATTCACACAATAAGACAGTCGACGATGGAAGCATCAATAGTCAAGTTGGGAAAGGATAAGAGACAACAAAGGTCTTTCAATTCTCGACGAAGGGCTCGTGATGATGGAGGTAGACATATGGTTAAACAAAAAATGTTTGACGCAAAACAACACATGGTAAACCAAAAATGTCTGACCTAGATCCATCCCTGCTGAACAAAAATGTCTGAAGTCAAGATCCAAATAACTTAGGAAAAGGAAAAACAACACTAAATTACTGTACACAATTGGAAAAAGCAATAAAATTATATTCAGAGAGTTGCAAATTTAAAGACTTAATAAGAAGTTCTGGCTAAAATCTACTTTGTGTATAATTAAAAATGATAATTGTCAGAAATCGGGTGTTGATAATAATGATGTTGAACAATTAATTTTAAGTTTCAAAAATATTAAGCTGTCATAAGAAAAAAAATGGATATAAATTCAATTTTAAGTTTTTGAATTTAAATGTAGCTTTTAAAAATTATAGAACAATATTTTCATAATAAACAACAAACATACTCGTTTTCATTTCTTTAATATGGGAAGTAGACAACTCTAGGTTGCCTATTTCTTCGTTACCTTGTTCATCATGCACTCCCATAAAACTCATAAATCCTATATCACTCTTGTTTGAAAGATTAACAGAAACCTAAATTCTCATTCCATTCACCCCGTTTTGGTTGGTGAGAAGCTTTTATAATGAACATTATGAAGAGTAATTCTTTCACTTTTTTTATCCCATCAGGGGTTTGAAATCTAATTATGCAGGTTTGTTGAAATGCATTCCAGAATATACAAATGTTATCTATTGATTAATACATTATTAATTTTGTTGTTGATATGAGAATTATATAATGGGCACAATTATAGCTAGGATGAGGAGAGGTTGAACAAGCCAAAGTGAAGGTAGATAACTGTAAAAAGGACTAATGGAGATCTTGTAGCTAATAGGGAATGAATTACAAGAAAGATGACCATCAAATACTTATTTGCTAGTTAATTATGCTAATCATGTGGCGTGTAGATTATAAAAGTTTAACTGTTATTTTGATGATGGTTTTATAATCTATAAAGTATAACACAAATGTATTTATTAGGATCGAGATATTTAAAATTGGTCTTTCATCTTTGTAAATTAAGTATTTATATATTCAATTTTGATTTATTGCTTTTCTGTTTTATGAATGGGATGATAAAAATATCCACAAATATCTATAAATAAAATTTATGGAAGATAATTAGTACTTGATAATAGATATTTTTCGATTTACAATTATTTGTCGTCTATACAGTAAGAATTCACTTGAGAAAAAAGAAAAATTCTACTACTAGGATTTTGAAAAATGATACCAATCAAGACGAATACCTGTAAAAAAAAATACTAAAAACATGAAGAGAATGTTCTTAAGAAATTCTTGAGAAATAGTCTAGACACGAGGGTTAGGACAAATACAGAGTTTGATACTTCTCTAATGATAGGGAAAAGAGTTAGTTTATAAGTGTATTTATATGCTGGTTTATATATTTGTTTTTATTAATAATAGTAAAAAGTCACTAAAATACCTTTTCTACAATGTATAAAAAACTTATTCAATATTAGAATATGTGTTATAATTGAGTAAGAACTACAAAAATATTATATTGTAATACAAAAATATTATATTGTAATGTAATAGAGAATTTTTTTGAACATTTTTGAAAGACGGTAGGGTAAAAAGAAATTGAACGACAAGCTTTATGATTAATGAGAAAGCTCAGAAGACTTTTAAGTTCTCCAATTTTTTCTTTTATATGTGTAAAATAGTATATGAGGAAAAGTTTTTTTATACATATTCTTAACATTTCAATATATATATATATATATATATATATATATATATATATATATATTTTAAATCCATCATTGTTTATATGAAATATTTGGAATGATAAAGACACAATATTCTTAAAGATAATTTTTTTTACCCTAATTCAAAACTTTCAAGTTTGAACATAAATTATCTCTAAAAAGATCTTTTAATTCAATATTATATTAAACTTAATTTATAGATATATTCATAAAATAATAATAGTAATAATAGTAGGTTGATAATAATGATATAATAGAAGGTAATAACTAAAAAGATATAATATTAATACTTTTATATAATATTTATTATTGATACAGATATTATCAGTGACAATATAAAATAGTATTATCAAAGATAATATGAGTATTATTTTTTAATGAAACTAAAAATAAAATTTACAATTTTTTCTTTGAAAAAGAATGCAAAAATATTTTAAATTGGAGTACAAATTTGTGCAATTTTTTTCTTTTACGTACTTTTTTAAAATTAGATTTAAAAGTAAAAAAAATGACAATTATTGGTCAATTTCTTTTGGGATTGGAAATAACTTGTCCACTCCTTTTTTTTTTTCATCACTCACAAAAATTGAAGTATTTTGATATGATGTTATTCTTTAAAGCTAAGAGATAGGGTGTGCATGTGAGGGTTAAGAAGAGTTTGAGGGTGAGAGTGCTGTTAAACACGGAAGGCAAGGCATTGCAAAGTGAGGGTGCAGTTAAACATAGAAGACATTGCAAAACGCACGTGCCTTTGACCATATTACGACTTGGAACTTGGAGGTTTGGGAAAGGTCAAACTCTCTCGTCTATCCTTCCCAGCCCTAATCCTTTTTTCTGCTTCCACTTCCCAAGCGGTAGCTACCACTGTACTCATCCACTAACACCAATTCCAAACAATCCTTTCACTTTCAATTCAAATTTCAAGGTTTTGCATTCTTGCTCCTCACTTTCTTTTCCCACTCCACTTTCGCCACTTTGCGATTCTTCATCAATTCCGCGCTTTCAGCTTCCTCCACTGTTGCTTCAACTATTGATTTCAACTTTCATACCCAAGGTTTTGCATTCTCTCCCATAGTAACTTTCATTTATTTTATTTCTCTCCTCATTGTCCCTCTTACTTTTCAATTCTTTATCAATTTCACTCCTCTATTGCTGTGCCAATCGATTTCAAGTAGCCGAACTTTCTTTCCCATATTTGTCAATTTTTATTTTGCTTTATCCTTTCTGTTAAATTAGTTACTCTCTTCTTGACCATGCCACTGATTGTCCTTTAATTGCTAGTGTAACGAATAATTGAATTGTATGCAGTTTCTTGTTAACCTCGAGAATTTTAGTATTTAGGTTTTGACTATTTATTGTCCCTTGCATTCAGTGCTGTGTTTGTGCCTTGCCTTGGTTTATTTTGATTGCTTCAATTGATGTGGAACTGGAATTTAACTTTTGTGTTCATGTTACATTGTGAATTTTGGTCTGAGGAAGTTTAGTTCTATGATGGTTTGTTTGTGATTTCAGTGGTGATAATTTGGTGAGACATCATGCCAGCGGTGCGGTGTTTGATTCCCCAAGACACCGTAGAGCAGAAATTACATATAGAAAGAAAGCTTGGTAGCGTCAAAGCACGCAAGTATTTTGATCTGCTGCAGAGATTTTTGAGTCTTAGAATTAGCAAGAGTGAATTTGATAGGACCTGCATAGCAACTATTGGGAGAGAAAATATCCCTCTTCATAATCATTTGCTCAAGTCAATCCTGAGAAGAGCATGTATCTCCAAGACAATTGGGTTAAGAGAAAGCAAAATAGAAAGTTCTTTGACCGTGAAAACGTCAAATGGGTGTAGCAATCTTCAATTTCTGTGCAAGGACTTCCCACAATCTCCTCGAAAAGGCAGGACTCCAAATTTGCGTGATCGCAGATACAGGGACCGTCCCAGCCCTCTTGGCCCTCATGGAAAGAACAACATTGGATGTGAGGATTCTGCCCCAAAAACTCATGAGCAGCAGAGCATTGTCGATCTACAGTCCCCAGGGAGTAGACTTGCTCTTTCAGTGGAAGATGAGGAGGAAGTTGATCAAGACTCTGAAATTATGAACCTTTACAAAAGAGGTCCTATTGAAGCACCTCTGGGTATTCCTGCTTACAACAGAAGACCGCAAAAGTATTTATCCCAAGGATTATCGCTTGGTACTTTAAGTGATACCTGTCAAAGCATTGGTCAGTTACCAGATACATCTTCTTTAACCAAAAGGTTGGAACAGAAATTGGAAACAGAAGGATGTAAGATTTCGATAGATGCATCCAACTTGTTAAATAATGCACTTGATCTCTATCTCAAAAGATTGATAAAGCCCTGTTTGGATTTAGCTGCTTCAAAATCTGTAAATAAGTTCAGTGCTTCAATCCAACCTGGTTTAAAGGAGCTACCAATGAGAAGGGGTGTGCAAAAGCCATTTGGGTCTGCTTCTGTATCTCTATCTGACTTTAGAACAGCAGTAGAGTTGAATCCTACTCTGCTAGGGAAAGATTGGCCTCTAAATTTAGAGAAGATTTGCCTACGTGAATCAGAGGAATGATCCAAGACAGGTTCAATACTATAAAATTGAATTGCCCTTGAAGTGATGATATTGGAATAGGGTAAGTCTACTCTGAATCTAATATTTGATTTTTCACTCAACATTGCTGACATACTTTAGTGGAAATGTGAGAAGTTTTGATCTGGTGACTACAAGTTGTATAGTTTTCAGTGCTGACAAATTTAGTTTGGGACATTATAACGTGTTAAATTTAAAAATTATTACCACAAGAATAAAGTTTACTGAATAGATGGGATCCCTTTTTGATATAGTTAGGTTATGTCTTCATTGTATCAAGTATTTTTTTTTTGTAAAGCTCATTTTCAATCATTTGATTTCAAACATTTCCTTGTGTTCCAAGTTCTGAATTTAGTTAATGTATGCGTGACTAACTATAGTATTTATGTGTTCATCTGTACAAAGGTCATGCTTGTAGTAAGTTTCAAAAACATGCAAATTGTTCTTCATATGCGCAACTAACAAACTTCCTTCGTATCAGCATACCCTTTCTTTTGCAACACTTAATAAGGTCTCTTTGGCCCAATTACTATAACAAGCATTCTCTACCATAGAATTCGGCCTTGGGAGGCGGCTTCTATTATTATAATAAAACCATAACTTATAATTTTTTTTATTTCTTGTCTTGGAATGTAAAGATATTAATGGTCTTTGTAATATTTCTATTTTCAAGTTTTGATCATAATAGATTTATTAGCCGCATAACGGACGGTTGGTAAGAGTGGTGTGATTGAATTTCATGTCACAAATCCATTAAGCGTGTTTATCTGCTATGCATACAAGATAGGAATTTGCAACCATTCCTTTTGATATAGATTCCAAGTGTTGCTTTGGGTTTTCTGACTATTTTACTTGTATGTTTGTCTGTGATGGTTCAAGGTCTTTAACCTGTGGTTTGCTTTTGATCTGGATTCAATTTGTTGCTTTGGGTTTTCGTACTATTTTACTTTTGTTTGATGGTTAATTGTGGTTTGTTTTTTATCTGGATTCCAAATTGTTGCTTTGGGTTTTCTGACTAGTTTACTTGTGTTTGATAAGGTCTTTAACATGTGGTTCGTCCGTTGCATTTTATTTTTATGATTGCTGCTTGATGATATGGTAAGATATATGTGAAACTGCAATCTCTTTGGGTTTATGGTATATCAGTTTTAAATATCGTCACCATTGTGTTTGAAATTTTGAGGGTTTAGCAATTAGAAGCTAAGTCTATGGTTTATCAAATTAAAATTTTTAATAAATAAATATATTTTATCTAAAAATAAGGTTATAATTAAAATTCACAATACATATATATCATTGACTATTTAAATTTACAATGGGTTGTTAAATTGTGGTATGAGATAAAGGAAGGTAGAGAGTTAAATAGAGAGTTAGTGAAGGTCAAATATCCCAATAAAGGTAAAAGGATGGTAGTTTGAGATAATTGAGAGGTTCTTTTGGCGAGTTGCCTCAACAGAGATTGATGGGTGAAGTTACATCAATAAGAGTAAAGAGAGAAAACAATGTGAATATTTAATGGGAAGGGTGAGGAGAGGCACAATAAGGTTATTTTTGTATATTCTAATGACTATTTTTAAGAGCATATAATGTTCTTGACATATAATTTGTATTTATCAATACATTGTGGCTTGTGATGGAGAACATTCTTTATGTCTATTTCCTAGTTCTTGAACGGGTCCCTTAACAATTTTCCTTACAGCATATTTGCGGATTATGTGAAGTGAGGGATTTACTTTTGACATGACTTCTGAACATATGTATTTTTAGGTCTGTGTAAATGTGTTGGTTATTACTCTCAACGTAGCATCTATATGATCTATGTTGAATAGTCTCAATGAATGTAAATCTGCAAATGGGGCCTGGTAAATTGCTCATATTACTGAACAAATCAGGTATGCAGCTCATTTTCTTGGTGTGTGCGGGGTTGTATTTTATTTCCATGAAATGTGGGGTGATGGAATTGGTTTTGTTTTATATACAGAAAATGTTGGAGTGTGAATGTAAGGATAAGATTGCTCCCATGGTTTTGAAATTGATTGAAATAATAGTTAATACAAATATGTCAGCAAATATTATAGTTTTGTACTGGTATTGTCTCATAAGTTATATTCGGATGGTGATGTTGATTATTTCAAGGGAACAGATGCAGGACAAATTATGCAAGAAAATAAATGAAAATTGGTACTAGACAAATCAACAATTTTGCTTTTCAATGAAACCTATGTGCAGCATATTTGGAGAAGTATGAAGACAACAATTTAACTAATTAAAAAAAAATTATTAGCATTACGCGTATACTTAAACCACTGATAATTTTTATTACATTATTTGATCCAGAAATTTAATACTAGAATAAAATATAAATATAAAAGAAAAGAGGTTCAAGTATTCTAAAATCCATTTATTGAATTGTTTTTCTCTGGGTAACCATTATTTTTATGAACAATTCAAAGTTCATAGTTTTGGAGGACTTTGAATTATTTGGAACATTACAACAAATAAAAACTCAACCTTAGCCTTCTCTTCTTCCTTAAACTCCCTCCCCTGGCATCCAAGCAACTCCCGAATTATTCGCAAACAAATTTATTAACAACAATTAATCTAAATGCCCCTTGCAAGTTAAATTCCCCCATTAAGTTGCAACTTGCTTTCCCCCTAAAACATGTTCTGTTTGCGACTGTGTTGAATTAAAGCACAGAACAATCCGTACGGATTTTGCCATTTCTTGCTGTCTTGACTCCAACACGACCCAGTTTGGTCATAGCAGCAATGAAGTTAGAGTTGAAAACGTTAGCATTTGAAGCAAAGGAATTAACGGTGTTCCTGGACCTTTGGTCAGTGAAGAGGATTTGGTCCGAGGTGAAGAGGCCCTTTCCTTGTTGGAGATTTTGGTAATAAACATTATCGAATCTTCGGGGAGTGGTTGGGTCCATGTTAATGGCAATCCTTGGATCCACGTTCCTTGGGCACATTTGTTGCAATTGGGTTGCGTATTGCTTGTTCAATGATGGGTCCACTGGGGTTTGGCCATTGAAGCTATATATTCTATTCGCGAACTTGCTGCAGTGGGAGAATCCAAGGGTGTGTGCACCTGCAAAAATCACAATTAAGCACGTTGATTGAGGGAGGATAAAGTAAACACGCAAGACTACAAAAACTATTAACTAATCAACACTTTTTTTTCAGATCTCAATCACGTTTCCTTTTCAGCCTCTGCAACTTGCATGCAGCTCACAAGCTCCAACCTCGCTTTTCTATGTTATTTTATTCATGAGTGGTTTCTGATTCACAAATGATTGTGTTTTATTATATTTAATACACCATTATTTATCTTTAAAGACTTGTATGAACTTTTATAGAACAGCATAATAAAAACACCATAAAATCTAGATCAAGGTCGTCATTTTTATGTCATCAATAATGCTTTTAATTGAATGACGACAACTCCATATGTTTATTTAAAACTCTGTGATGAAGACTATTTAAGGATTTTTCACTTTTTACTTATTTAAATCCATTTAAGAATTAACATCAAGGAAAAAAACAATTAAGTCTGAAAAAGCTATTAGGTGATTTGGAACTTATCACGATCTTTTGTAACTTTCACATTACAAACAGTTAAACGTCATTATTTGTTTCTCATAAATTAAAACACATGACTACACACAGAGACGTGTCGTTGGTCCCTTATCAATCACTAAATAGTTTCTCTACTTCAGCTTCCCTTTTTAAAGTTTCATAAACAAAACAATGTAAATGTGAACCATCCCCTTCTTTTACAACATTACCACAGATTTATAGTATCAACGGATATGATGATATGGGATTAAGTTTTTTAATTCGTGAAAATAATAAAATTCAATTAAATATAAAGTATTGATTAACTGCGTAATAAATTTCGCGCTCACCAACCTCATTTGTTTTTTCAACTTTCACATCAACCAAAGGAACTGGTGAGTCATTATCTCTTCATTTGACTAGTAAATACATTCTCAACCACCCTAATAAGGTTTATAAGTTAATGGGACCATTGTAGAAAAGAGTTGCAGGGTGATTACCTGAGAGAGCAATCATATCAGTTTGGGTGAGTCCATTTGCAGCAAAAAGGGAGTTGAGCTGGTTCAAATTGAACGTTGGCTGCGGAAGCCTTCCATTTACATCAGAAGCTCTTGAAACTAACCCATCAAACCGTCCCAATTCAACGGTATACGAAGGTCCACCAGACTGCATTAATTAATGCATAAATTAAAAAAAAAAACACTATAGTTTTATTTTATACCATGTCATCCAATTAAAAGCTAAACTTTGTATTGAAAGTGTAAAATTATTTTATATATGATGAAGAGATTAGAGTGAGTGAAGAAGTAACTAACCAGTACGATAACATCACGGGTAGCCAAGGCCAAAATATCAGCACACGAGACTTTGTTCCTGCACTGAGGGACAGCATCTACTGCAGCTTTTGCTTTGATCACTGTGTCAAATCCATCACCTGCCAGTGAAAGATTGTCTGGGTGATCCTTCTCCGCTTGGTTGTTCCCGGTAGATGCCACCAAAACCGAGGCATCGCAACCCTTTATTATGTAACACCACAAACAACAAAAACATGACTTCAACAACAAATTCTTATCTCAAAAAAACTGTTTTTCAACCTCGGTTTCTTTCACAATGTCAAGATTTTTAGACTTAACGTGACTACAATACTGATCAACCCTGTTGGAAAATTACCCTCTTTTACTAGTTGTTGGGTATATTTTTGAAGAGAATACTATACTGAAGTGAAAGTGTTGTTGGCATTATTTACCTGGACAAAGCAATCGTGAAAGAAGAGACGAAGGGTGGCTGGAACAGTGACAAAGGTTTGCTGGAACTTGGTGTTAACTACTTGTCTAACGATGCTTTCGAGATTGGGGCATACATTAGCATAGTGGTTTGGACTAAGCTGAGCAGAGGTTGGATGTAGATTATAAAGGGACAGTGTTAATGAGAGCGACCACACAAGTATGAGATTAAGCCGACCCATTTACTGTGTTTTGTTTTGCAGAGGAAGATAGACACAAGAGAATTACGAAAGAGGTGCTGAGTAAGGGTGTTTAAGTGGGGATATATAAGAGCAACCAAGTTTAGCTAAGCGTGGGACATGGCTCACGAGGTAGCCAGTTGTCTTGGAATCTTTTCAACACACCAATTTAAAAAAGAAAATTGTATTATTATACTATTGTTTGAACAAACAATAATAGTAGACTCCGAAAGGGACACTGTGTGTGTCTCTGTGGCCGCCTTGTTCCATTCAAATACCTTCTTGCTTCTTTGGTTCCTTTTATCTTTGTCAAATGAAGTGCTTCCAGAAAGGAGCTGGGGAAGGGATTATTTATGTCATGGGAATCCTCAATTCTTAATTTTTTCTAAAAAGTTGTTGTCCCCAACAAAGTTATTTAGAGAACTTTTTATACAGAGAGAGAGAAAGAGAAGGTGAAGGGGCTGCCAAAATATACAGCACGAGAAAGAAAGGTCAAGCTTCCTACTTTCTATGGGCTCACCTTTACAAGTGAATAAAGTTTGCATTTTCTTTTTCTGTTACTTCGACTTCTCCTGATAAAGTATGTATGTACCTAACGTTCTTCAAAAATATGCGTGCGCTCATAGTTTTAACAAATTATCAAGGTTTTTAATTTATTGATTAATGCAAAAATTTTCAGCGTAATATTATTGATATGTGGAGATTAATCTCGTTATTTTGTATGTACTGGCCAAACTTGATTGAACTACACTAGTTATTTAAACTTTACTATGTAACACAACTTTTATAACTCATGAAATCAGGTGCAGCTTTTTGTTTGAAAACTGCATAGGATTTGTTTCTTGTAGAAGGTTATTTGAAAGTGAACAATGATAGACTGAAGTTTTTACAGACTGATGGCCTCCAAAGTGAATTAATAACATACTGATTGCATACTTTTCATATATACTTTTTATATTTTTACATTTATAATTTTATTTAATACTTTAATTGAACAAATTGATGTATATATATATATATATATATATATATATATATATATATAATTTGACCTTGAAATAGACAGTGGTCGATTCTAACAGCAGGGTAGAAGATTATTTTATGAAGGATTATTGAGCACAAGTTGAGGATAATCCTGGGAACATGTGATGAGACAGAAGACATTCAGCCTTTTCAGTACAAAAACAATGTATGCTTATCGAAGATTGGATCCGTGATTTTTTTTTTCCAGAGTGATGCATGATGAAACTAAAAATATAATAATTTCGTTATGATAATAATATAGTAATCACAATAGTTCTATACAATGTTTATTTTTTCTATTATACTCTCTACATGTGTAAATATATGTTTAATTGTGTGAATTTATTTTCACAATAAACATATATGCTGATGAAACGATATACCTTTAATTACAAAAGTAATGTTTAATATTGAATATATATATATATATATATATATATATATATATATATGATTACTCTATATGATTACTCCAGGTAAAAAATATTAATTATTTGAAAAAGTTGGCTTTCACTGCCTGTTAGAATGCATAGGCAACAATTAATTGTAACCATTCTTTTATTTCATTGCCTAGCTTCTGTTGTATTAATTTCCTACACTATTTCTGCATTTAATAAATTAAATGTTTGCATGTTTCTGGATAATCACTTCTGCATATGAATTTCCTTAAAAATTTGTCTCTAGTTCATTAAAAGCCTTGAAACAGAGCAGAGTCATGCTTGATTAAGGAAAAAAAAAACTTGCGGTTTAAACGTGGAAAGACTTGTGCAATAATAGTTTGGCGTGAACTTATCCCAGTTGTACTCAAATATATCCTCATAAAAGAGGAAATTTCTTGCACCCATTAAATACCCACCCAAATATTTGTCATTATTTACAAACTGTTAATTTTCTGAATACTTCTTATGTGTTTTTTAATGTAATTTTCTTTTGGGGTGTCTTATCCTCCAACTCTACTTTTATTTTCTTTCTAATTCAGATGCCCTTTTATACCTATAAAGTAATATCAGTAGGACAATTATTAATGGCCAATTGTAGATTGCACACATTTATCACTACAATAGGACAATAATCTAATTTTATTTATTTAAAATTGTTTACGAGATCAACGTTATTATTAAACAACTTGTAAGCGATTTTTTATTTTATTTTTAAACTGTTTGGACATAACAAAAGCTTCACAAAAAGATCATGGCTCGTGTTTTAAAAAAAAAGTATCATGATTCGTATAGTAACTTTTGTGAATGGCGTGCTCTAAACATTGCACATGCCCCATACACGCCACCAACCGAAAACAAAAAAACAGCGTTGTCAAGAAATAAAAAAGAAAATGAAAAGTCAAGATGCGAGTATGATTAACATGGAGACAATTTTAATTTTGTCATGTAGTAAATTTCTTTATTAATTCTCCAACTAATTAAATAAAAAGTATTGTTATTTTTGGTATATTTTAGTTATTTATACATTTATTTTGTTTGAATCTCAATTTTTACTTAATGAGAGTGTGCTTAGAAACTACACTAAAGAAAATGAAACACAAGTTTCCAAAAATAAGGAATTACAGAAGTATTATTAGCTAAGGATTAATGATTAGGATACTGGGAATAACGGTGACTCTAAAAGGAGATAGCATTCAAATAAAGTAGGCTCCCTCATGTGGGACTACTCTCAATAATTGGCTGCTCATGCACGTAATCTCATTCTTAACTTTATCTTTGACTTTTCTTCCTCTTTTTTCCTCTTCTTCTTCACATCCTTATTCCCTCATTTGCTGCAAGTTCTTATCCAAATTCCCTTGTGGGGGCAAGTTACTATCCAACATCCTTTTCTTGATGCATTTTTTCTCCAGTGCTTTAACCCTTTTTTCCCTAAAGCTTCGGTTAATTATAGCAACAAAAATAGTTCATATTTGGACTACATTCAACAAATAACAATATAATATAATTTAAATTAGTATTATCTTTATTTTATGTTAGACTTTCAAGATACCTCTTTTATGACAAGATATATATATCTTGAATATAAGATTCAAGTGATCCCATTACAATTCAATAGCAGATAGAACAACTGACTCAAGATACAATAAATTTCGTTAGGATAGTTCTCTAAATCATTGTTCTGGTATCATGTTAAGAAGTGAATTTTAAACTCAATTAAACCTTATAAAATTGGCTTGTAGAGTGAAGTTTATACCTACTTATACATTATGAATTAATCTTATTTCTAACCTAAATGAGATTTATTGCATATAAATTAAAAATAGGTTATGTGAATGCTAAATTTTATTCAAGTAAAATATGTAAAGTAAAATATGTAAAGTAAGTTCTAGGATGTACTTATTTGTTTAAAATATTTTCCCAGTCATTAGAAAAATTACTTAGGAGAATAATCTGCATCTCACATATATTTATCTTGTAAAACAAAGTTTATACTGATCATCTTTATAAAAGATGACAGAAATTAAGTCATCTTACCATATGATAAATATTCTCTTGAGAAATCTCAGGCTAGATATATTATTTTCTTACTTTTTTTTATATAGAGAAATATCTTATTTGGTTAAATCATTCGCTTGCATTTTCTCTATTCTCTATATAAATAGTACCACCAAGCAATAAGGAATTAAAAAGTGGCAACTTATGAAACCAAGAAAAAAATTAATATCAAGTGGATGTAATTAAAAGTGTGGGACAAGTGACTTGGTTTATTGTTTTTATTCAATTTTTTGGTACTTGAACTTTAAATTACTTATACACAGACTATTTTGGGTTTCGTTCTTTCTATGTTTAATTTACTTTTTATTCTTGTGGTTGTTATTACTTTTATTCAGTTTGTAGCTTTTCAAATTCAAAATATTTCATGTTTTAAAAATTTATAAAAAAAAGGCTTAGTAATGGTTATTTAAGGTGTATATTTTGAGTTTTGGTTTATTAAGACTTTGCTTAGATATTGTTTGATACATGATGACTTCAAAGCATTGTATAAAAATATAAAATAACAGGTTGAATGATAGTATTCTTTTGGAGTTATTGTGAAAACTGTAGCAGTTACTATTTTTTTTCCTAGATTGAAACACAATGTATCTATTTCATATAATAATTGACTGAGATATATTGAAGACTTGCTATGTAATAATCTTCCCGTTATAGAGAAAGAAAGTGATTGATGAAAAAGACAAAAGAATTGGAATGAGGATTTGAAGACTAATTTTTAAAGTCGTGATAATGAGGATGTGGCCTTCTAACTGCCACAATAATCACTTAATCGATTATTATGTGTATAAATCAAAATACGTGTTTTATGTGTTACATCCAAACTAATGAAAGTTTGGAAAATATTTACACTGAGAAAAATACAAATAAAATGAATCAATAACAATTCTAACGTTCCATTTGACATATTGTTATTTAGTAAATTATCTTTCATTAACAACACGGACTTAAAAAACACGTTTGAAAACAATGAAATGAAACAAAACAAAATATTAACAGGAATTAAAATAAAATACAAATTAATATACCTCGAGTTAGAACATTTGAATCACATTATTTTTAAATAATTTTAGAAAAAAATGTAAGGACAAAAAATAGGAAGTGGTTTTAAAAGGTCACACTCAGTTTTTTTTATTTAATTAAAACATTATATTATAAATATAATTTTTATTAATATCGAGTTTCATTTTATAAAAAATCACCATTTATCTACAACTCTTCTTTAAAATCTTCTCTTTACCTTATCTCTAGATCTTTAATTATCCTTCACGTGTCTAAATATTACTGACTTACAAGAGATCTTAGCATAGAGCTCTATATCCAAACGATTATATTCAAAACAAAATAAATTCATTTTTTGCTCAATATAACTAAATAGTAACACAAAACTAGTTTATGTTACAATTTTTACATTGCCAATATATAATAAAAATATTAGATTGTTAATGTATTAAGGCAATCACGCCAGCATCGGTTATGTGTAAGAAGAAGACAAGTACCAAAACAAAAATAAGGAGTTGTCTGTTATTTTATTTCCTCAAAGAGAAAAGACATATATTCTAAGCCAAAAACATTTGAAATTAATATAGTTCTTAAATTATTGTATTATTTTATATCTTGATACCTAGCATCTGGCATGAGAATGACTTTATAAATAAACCCGTATTAATGCTATAACTACAACAAATGACCGTTATTTTAATACATGTAACTAAATGCGTAAACCCCTACTATTAGTGTAAGGAATGATATGTTATTATTCTATATATTAAGTTTATAATAAATAAATGTTTTTAATATATAAAGTGTACTACGTCCATACAAATAAATATTTTTGAATATATAATGTATGATTTCCATATTTAAAATGAATGATTTAAATTAATAAATTTGTTGTAATTATTGACATTTTCTTAAAATATATAATTTAATTGGTAAATAAAGGTAATAGTAAAGGTAGTGTGAATAATTGATAAACTATAATGAAAATAATAAAAATTATTTTATTTTGATTATGTTTTGGATTTATTATAAATGTTGAAATGTTTAGTTGATTCCTTATTAAATTTTTGTAGTCTATTGAGTTTTCAATGTCTTTAGATTTTTCTTATTTTTTATATGACGTGACAATTATCTTGTATTGTTACCATATAATACATCATTGCAATAATGATGAAGATCTCTCTCAAAGAATTGCGACTATAATTTTTATGTCTCACATTTAAATATTTTTACTCTCTTTTAATATCTTTATTTATCGTATATTTTAATTTCACGTCAAAATGTTTAACACTCCTATAATTTAAGTGTTCAATATCATGAATCTTTATGAAGTATACAAATGATTTTCTTTATTATATTATTATTAATTTTTGTTTCATTTGAAGAATTTTTTTGTTTCACTAAGACAATTTTTGTCATCTCTCAACTATTGACTATGTTATTATTTGAAAATTTTTCTTAAATTTCTAAGGGTTTTTTCATCTTATCATACCATTATTTATTTATTTATTTATTTTTCTTTATACAATTTCATTCAATGATTTATCAAATTGTTTCTAAGACACATTAGATCATGTTTTTAATACTTTTATTTGTTGTTTATTTTTATCATGTAGAATATTATTTTAATATTTTTTAATATAATTATTTATATTTTATAACTCATTATCATATACGTAATCTTATCAATACAATTATATAAAAAAAATTGTTTACTATATAATATAATAATTTAATGCAATTGTCATATTTCTTTTTATCACCATGAAACATATATTGAAGTTAAAAAGATAAAAGATCTATATTAAAATTTCATCATTATTAGTTTGTCTTTGTTCTGTATCACTACAAGAAAATTATCAAATAGTGACCAATTTTATGACCAAAAAATATATTTAGACAAAAAAAAAAGTTTAGAAACCAATTTAGAAACCAATTTCCTAATTAGAAACTAATTTAAAGACCAATTTTTTTTGTAGCCAAAACCTATGCAGCTAATGTTAGTGACCAATATAGAGACCAATTCATAATACAAACAATTTTGTTACCAATTATAATTTTTTGAAATTATTTTAGTTATCAATAATTTTTAGTTTATAAATTTGTATCTAAACTAGTTATTACAGTGACTAATTATTTTTTGTCACTAAAATTTGTCATTAATCAAATATTTTTTTGTAGTGTATGTGATTTTGACGAATTGATGTATTATAACTTTTATTAATGTATGAAAAAATATTTCATTAGAATTTAAAAGATTGAAGTAAAAAGACATTTAAAATATTTTTTACTTTGAATATTTGTTTTTTTATATATTTTCTTTAAATATTTTTAAACTTTATCTATTAAATTTCATTAAAGTTTGCAAATTTAATAAATAATTTGGTTGTCATAAAATTTATTTGGCATTCTAATTTAAAATTTATACAATTATAATTTATTTTTAAATAGTTAATATTTAGAAAAACAACACCCCTTTTAATATTGAATATTTGATAATATCATATTTTTTTTACCATAATTTTTTGTGAAAAAGAGAATGAGACAAAAATTTAATACTTAAGTATGAGACATGAAGATGAATTTTTTCTTTAAAAATGATGGGATAGCGAAACTTGTCTCGTATATTGTAATCCCGTATAAATTGAATAAGTAAAAAATTAAAAAAACAATACTTTTCATAATTCCAACACTAATATAGAAAAAAAATCATATATTTTCAACAGGTTTATTTAGGAAATAATTTCTTAACAACACTTTGAAATGGGATGATATCGATTTATCCGATAACTGATACAGTCTTTTATATAATTAATTCCTAGTTAGTATTTTTAGAACTTCAAATTTTAGGAATTAATAACTAATAATCATTAGTAAAAGTATTAAGTTATGGAAAAAATTATATTCTTTTTTTCATTACTCATAGCATATATTGACTGCAAACGCTAAAAGAAATACTTAGAGAATAATTATTCCTACTGAACAACGTTTTTGAAAATTAAAATTAATCAAAATCATTATATGTTAAAATGCATTAAATGGTTTAGACATTTATTCAAAAATATCTAAATATAAATATCTAAAAAATTGTGTTATGACTCACAAAAGTAAAAGATTAAAACAAAAATAGTATTTATAAAAGATTAGACTTAATCACAAATAAATTTAACTTAAGCTTAATGGATACCATACAATATATTTTGTTCAGATGTTAGACTGTGTAAGTTATTGTAAATTTCAAATTTGATTTATTCTTCTGAATAAACATAGAAATAGAAAGAAACAAAAAAAAGATGAAAGTTTTGTCTAAAAGAAGTAGAAAGAATTTACAGGTTCTTGTATTTCTGACCACATGTACGCAAACAAAGAGAAAAGTCCAGTGCTAGTTATATAGTTTTGGCCTTTTATGATGAGAAAAACCAACTTCTGATAACAACTTCATTTTAATGATTTTTTTCATAAGGATAAGGAGAGGTGGAGTCTCCATATTTTTAATAGCAAATTTGTGTTTTGGAAATAAAATCTTCTATTCACAATATTGTAATTATATAGCGGACAAAGATGTATCAATTATGAACGAAAACGAAGGAGAAAAGTGTATCAACTTTGCCAGCTATCATCTTATTAAACTACACTCTTTTACTTGTCCTCTTCATGTTGACAAAACCAATAATTAAACTTTATCATTTATTCTAAACCAAACTATCATATACCTGCCCTCAAATTCATACAAAACGCAAACTGTTCCTACTTTTTTAAGTTCCAAAAAATAGTTTGCTTCGTTTTTCAAAGTATATCCTTTTTCAGATAATCATTCGTGCTTTTAAACTAATTAAAACAAAATACCTTTTCTTCTTAACTTAATTAAAAGAGTCAAGTACATAAATTGTTCATGGTCAAAAATTTAAGTGAGTTTAAATTTTATATTAAGTAAAAATAGAAAGTTGAACACTATATAAATAAAAACTCAAAATTATTATCTTAATATTTTAGGTCAGAAGTGTTCTCAATTTTTTATGTACGGATTAGATATCTTTTTTCTCTCAAAAATCCAATATTTATAAAGCTAAATTGGTTTTTAGTTTGAGTAACTTTGTTCACCTAAAAAATTATCTTGAACTCATAATTGTCTTTTCCTACTCTTTTATTTTCTTCAAATCATTTAATACGAGTCTTGTTTTCTAACCCCCTCTTAAATCTAACTTGAATTATTCAAATTTTGACTAGTCTTTAATTTTAAACCTGACTTTGTTCTTTAAATATACACTAATTAGAAACTTATTGGAGTTCAGAAATTACAGGCCTCGATTTCATTCATTACCCATTTCTATGTGTTTTACTTTAGTATTAGAGATCATATATAGGTCCATGTTTATATTTTTTTTTCTTCTCTTCATTGCAAATTTGAATTATTTTTAATATACTTTTTTTGTTTGAGTTTCACCTTTCTTTTATTAGAAATTTGACTTAATTGTGATTTTATAATTTGGTCAATGTATGATTTTCTCCTGCATTTTTTAAAACTCGATTGAGTCATTGTGATTTTAAAATCAACCAAATCTGATTCCCTCATTGATAATTAAACCTCTGGATTTTGTCTCCTTTTCGTTTACTCGAAATCAATTAAATAAATTGATGAAACTCACTCACAAAAACAGTAAATTTAATTTTAAAATAATCAATTGTGTCCTTCTTTAAATTATAATTTCACATAATTCTTGAATGTCTACCAAATATCTCACTTCAAGCTTTAATTTAAAATCATTTTCTTACATGAGATTTGTTGAAATCCGATATTAAATCAAAAAGAATCTAACAACTGGTGAAGTGGTGAATGTCGTTTGAATAATTTCCCAACACATAATAAAATAAATAAATCCAAAACTAGGTATCCGTCACGTTCGTTTATTGAAGTGAGTTCTAAGTGCAGCAGTGTAATAAGAGAGAGAGTGAGATACACGACAAGATCCACTTTGTGCCTTCCCCTGTTTTCGGTAGTGCAATCAATGGGTCCATTTTATTTTTTGGATTTCTGTTTTAAACCCAACACTTTCACGGCCACGTGGAAAATCATAATGGGCCTCTTCTTCTTCGCTTCCGCACGCTCGTCAATGGGCTCCTCTTAATTTCCATTAATAACATTTGGGAGTTTACATGAAAATGACTTTTGAATTATTATTTCCTTTTTTTTTTTCATTTGTATGGGAGTGGATCATGGTATTTGTGTCCCTCATTTGATGTTTTTGGGTACCAAATATCGCAATACCCTTTTTGTTTTGTTTTTACCTTTTAAGGTTTGTTTAAATAAACATTTTGATAAGCATTATATTCAATTCAGTACAAGGTTGAGATTGTTTTAGTTTCTTAAAAGTGTAATCATGACCATAGTGAATATTGGATAACAAATTTTTGAAACAATACGTTATATAGTAACAAAAGAATGCATATAGAAACTTTACGACTCTATAATATAATAACTAAGTAACGATATTTTGCATCACTTATTTACAGGACCTTTTTTCCTACGTTAATCTGTGTCAATATACTATATCACAATATAAGAAAATTCTCAATTAGAAATTAACTTTAGAAATAAAAAAATAGAAACTAATTTAAATATAAATTTACAAAATTAAAAATTATTGATTATTTAAATAATCATTATATAAATAAAAAATTATAATTAATTACTAATTAATTAGAGACTAATTTAAAAATTAATTTATTTTTGTAATCAAAATTTAAGTAGTTAATTTTTATGATAATAATTTTTAATAACTAATTTTAAAAATAAATTTAATGATCAATTATAATTTTTTATTTATAAATAACTATTTTATAATAATTAATAATTTTAATTTTGTAAATTAATCAATATAAATACTAATAATTATTGGACACTAAAATTAGTTACTGTTTAAAATAATAATATGAGACTATTATATTTTTTGTTAAGACATATGGAAAAGCTAAAGAAGTAAAGTTAATTTAGTGACATGGGTATTGGTGGTACCATAACATGTATAGGAAAATATCCTAAAGTTGATGCACTTGATTCCATTTATGAATGAATGAAGGAAAAATAGTTTCCACTACCTAAAGTTTTGTCATTGGTTAAGGCTCACCTCATCATTTTGCTTACATTTTTTTTTTTTCAAGTACGCCTTATCTCAAACTACAACTCTTGTACCGGTTCGTAATTGTTTCCTTTTATGCAATTTTTTTCATATTATTTACATTAAATTGCAGCCAATATGGCAATCATTATAGCAAACACAAACTGATATACGATAGACTGAGTTCTATTGATCTTGAGCATTATGGTTTCTAACCTAAACAGAGCAGCAATTGAACCTAAGAAGAGAAAACAAATAAATAAATAAAAACTTAGAATATCTAGAAAAGGCTTACTTTCTGACAGATATAATAAATATATATGTGTAGACATATACAAAAATATAAAAAAACTTAAGATAAAATTTAAAAAGATAGGTTATCTTTTGTATTGTCAAAATTCTTTTTCGTATTTCACGGTGTATTAATTTCAGAGTCTGAAGTCCATTTCCCCCACTCTCCCACGTGTATTTCATGATCTTGCTGTAATCATGAAAAATGGTTATAAAGTTAATAATTGATGTGAGCATACTCATGCATTCCAAGGTTATAATTTATGGAGAAAATTTTGATATTAAAAGAATGTGCAGGAGGAGAAGAATATAGATTGATTTTTGAGGGTGGGGGTCCAAGGAGGTGTGATGGTGAGTGAAATAGATTTAAGGTACATTATTGATGGGGTGGTTTTTTTTTTCCACATACGACATGCAACGAAGACTTGCATGACCTTTTGATCTGTGTTCTCTGGTGTTGGTAACGCAATCAAATATGCGGATGGATTAAATTTAAACATGGTGGGGGCGCAATTATGCTATCTTTAACCGATTTGGATTCTCTCTGTCTATATCATCATGCAACACTCCATCATAATGCAACAAAGACGATAATACATGTGGGGGCTAACGTGCTAAACGGAACAATGCAAAAGGTGAAGCATGTTGAAGATGTCTAAAATCTGTAGCATCAGCAAAACCAATCGGAATAATTAAAGAAGAAGTTGAAGTTAGAAGAGCAAATGTCCAAATATGTATGCACATCCTCCTATCTAAGTTTTCTTCATTTCATATACGACACATCTCCTTCACTTTTCTGACTCACCAGGATCGTTCTACTTCGGCAAATATCTTCACTTCATTTTATATGTTTCTCAAATCATGATGTTGTTTTGGTGTTCCAACTTAGAGGTTGCTCATTTCAATATTGATTCTAGCGAGAGAATAATCACCACTCTAATCTTCTCACGAAATTAATCTTCATGTTTAGTCACAGAAGAATGAGCAAATCAAATTTCAACTTTGTCTCAGGTTAAACTCTTTTTCTTAGCTAAACAATCAAATGATTACAGTTTTTTTATTGATTTATTTTGATAAAACTTTAAGTTATGCTCTATTTTGTACAAAAGCCCCAACATCCTATAATAAAGTAAATGCATAGCCTAAGATCTTATAATCAGGTAAATGCATGACCTGATTTAGCACTCACCAAGAAAGAGTATATATAAAAAAATCTCTTTTCTGAAAAAATGATACACTGAATCACCTTCTTCACAACTAACTTTAGTTTTACGCTGCAAAAAAAAAACAGATTCCGATCATTTCCATTACAAGAGACTTTCGAGGTAGCCAAAATAATATCGAAATTTAACCCTACCAACTAGCCAAAATGCATGTCCAATCCAAATCGAACAGTTAAATATGTAAGAGTCGGTATAATATTTGTTTATTTTAAAATATGCGGATGCAATTTAGCCATCATAGTTAAAGAAGTTTCGTTTTGGTCCTTATAACAAATATAAAAATATGAATATAACCGTTGATAAGATTACAAGATATTCATAATGGAATGTGAGATTTTAACTTATCATCATCTCTCATTCATACCTATAAAAAGGTGGTTTGTTGTTCTCCAAAAGATACACGATTCAACTCATATCTCTTCCTATTTTAGGTTTCTTGTGCTATCTTTTCCCTTTATATCTTTTTTATATTATTTTGGGTTATTCATACTTTTTTAAAGAGCTTATTTTGCTAAATTATGTTATCCTCGGAATATATCTAAAATGTTCATGTTCTATCTTAGGCGATTTGCGTATACACTGCGGATAAGTCTTTAAAGATGATGTTTCAACACGTACGAGGAATTTATCTATTATGTTTTCATCATATTTTTACTATAGGAGTATCTTTGTTGTAAGTTATTCCTCATTGAACTTGAAAATATATGTCAATAAGTGCCAAGGCAGAAATGTTCGACAAGTGAATTTAAGATTGTTGTAAGAGAAAATAAAAAAGGTTAACTAAACTAGTTTTAAAATATTTTTGTAATTTTCTTTTATTAGTAAAGAATAAATTAATAAATAGAGTATTTGTGGAGTACTATTAGTGAAAAAAACAACGGTCATATTAATAATCAATTTTGATAACTAAAAGTTGTTAGTCAGTATAATAATCAATTTAGATACTAATTACAAATAATGTTATAAAATATAGTTAATAATAGAGAGAAGAAGTAAAGGAAGAATAGAGAATGAGAAAATGGGGAACAACTTTTTTGTCTATTATTAGTGATGAGAAGAGTCCTATTTATAAATACAATATGTAATCCATAAAAGTAACAAATCAACTAGTTAATGCAAATATCTACATAAAGAGTAGTAATGAATTATATGAGTATTAGTCATATCAATCATATGAGTAAGTGTAGACAATTATTAATTCATAACAAATAAAAGTCACTATTATGAATAAAAATTTATAATTGATATTTAAAATTTAGTTATCCAGGTTTTAGCTATGGAAGAAAATTGGTCACTAAACATTAACTACCAAGATTTTTGCTATTAAAAGAATTAGTTTCTAAATTAGTCTCTAATTGATTAGTGACTAATTATAATTTTTTATTCATAATAGTGACTATTTTAATAACCAATGATCTTTTATTTAGTAAACTGACCACTGACTGTAATGACTAACAACTTTTAGATACTAAAATTGATTTTTAATCAATATTTTTTTATAAAATTATCTAATCTATCGACAAAAATTGTATATGTTAGCCTTGTACAAGAAATGTACAATAAATACAAACGGAAAAATACAAGAAAATAAAAGGCTTTCTACATGAACAAGCTCAATACCTGGACATGATATAACCCACCAAAGATATGTGATTACAAACTAATATAGCCACATGGAAAATTGTCATTTGTTCACTCTCATAAAAAATTAAAAAAAAAAAGCATCTCACCAAATAAAACAAATACAAAAACATAACACCCCATCTTTTGTATTTTACTACATTAGATACTTTTATAAAAATAAAATTTAAATTTAATTCAATTTTATAAAATTAATTTGTAATGTAAATTTTGCATTAATTTATATAAGAAAAATATGCATGGAGTAGCAAAAGGTATATTAGCTTTGGCCTTCTCCATTCACATTATTCTTTTTTTAAGTATTTATTTTTTGTGTAAAATTACGTAAGTAATCGTATTTCCACCTCTTTCTGAAACATCATTCCGCAACAGTTCTGTTTTATTGCACTTATCCTTTCAGTCGTCTCATCGTACTCCCCCATGGGTGGTTTCATCACACCACTTCTCTTCATCTCTCTCCTCTCTTTTTTTTTTCAACTTCTTACTTATTTTTTCAAAGATTTCATTTTTCATTTATATAATGCATAACAATAAATAAAAATGAAACCGAAGATCATGCTTTAGCAAATTGGCAAGACGTCAATATTATGTCCTGTCTTATCTTACCACTCATTGTTTCAGTTTTTCCTTCCTCTCACGCTCCATCTCTTCCACCCAATAGAGCTATATTCAAAGTCTTCAATTAATTAAAAATATCATTAAATTCTAATACATAAATAGTGTTATTAAAGTTTATCTTAAAAAAAGTAGAACCTATCGTACCTTCTTCTGTTTCTATCTATTAATTTCTTTTGTAGTAAACTAAGTTAGAATGTTTCCCTTTGTTCTAATAAATTTTAAATAAACATGACTATATTTGTTTTAGTCTTCCTTTATGGTGCTTAGGTGTATCAACACTAAGATTACACTGTAATAAATAGTAATAGTGTATTTTAGCTATATTATTCCCATTTAATTAGCTTAGCCTTTTTAAGTATTTTTGTCTCCAATGTGAACAGTAACAACAAAAATTCACATAGACCAATATATCTTTATGGACCATATCCGAATCTTGGGTTTTAAAAACTACACCATTTTCATAATAAGAAGATAAAGTAGAAACCTAAGATCCTACTCCAGTTTCTTGAACTAGGTGTTAAAAAAAATTCTGACTACGTAAGCTAGCTCACTTCACACAGTTTCAAACACCATTCCAACCCTCCTTGTTTAAGAAGACGATTTTTGAATAAGTCAGTACCAACGAAATGACAACGAGTAGGGTTGAGTACGGATAATGTTTATACAAAACCTAATTTATAACAATTTTTTTTGTTATTTGTTCCGTTATCTGCACGAATACTGGTTTAAAAAATATCTGAGTATTTTAAATTCTGTGAGTATCCGTGAATACTCACAAATATTTAAAAAAAAATATTTTATAAATTTTTAAAATTAAATTTAAATAAAATTATAAAAAAATGTAAAATGAAATATAAATTAAATTAAATTTAAATTTAAATTAATATAATAAAATATAAATTAAAATTGAATTTTAATTAAATTTAATTTAATAAAACATAAATTTAATTTTAATTTTTGCGGGTAATGGATATTAAAATTTAGTATGATATTCACAACCGACCCGTTTATAAACGGGTATTAAAATACCTACTCGCTAGCTGTGAATAGCAAATACCCGTGGATACCAAACCAACTATCCATCGGATATCCACGGGTACGAGTATTTTTGCCATCCCCTACACTAATACAATAGTAACTCAAGATGTCAAAAAATAATCTTAATGACATTTTTACCATTTTTTTATTTTCTCTATTTTATCCAAAACTTTGATAAATTTTGGTCCTTAAACTTTAAAAATTAATGAATATAATCCTTTTAGCTCAATTACATTAATTCTTTTTAATGTTTCAAATGCATTTTTCGAAATATTGAAACATATCTTGTCAAAGTGCATAAACTCAATTACCACTACAAGAAAATATCTCATTAACAATTAATTATAGTGACCAAAAGTTATTAGTCACTATAGTGGCCAATTTATAAAATAAAAATTATTGGTTACTAAAATAGTCACTATTATGAATAAAAAATTATAACTAGTCTCTAACTTGGTTTCTAAAATTTAACTACCAAGGTTTTAGCTACTAAAGGAAATTGGTCTCTAAACATTAGCTACCAATGTTTTTGTTACCAAAGAAGTTGGTTTTTAAATTAGTATTTAATTAATTAGTGACTAACTTAGTGACTGAGAATAATTTTTTATTCATAATAATGACTATTTTAGTAACTAATAATTTTTTATTTTGTAAATTGGTGTCTAAATTAGTCACTATAGTGACTAACAAATTTTAGTCACTAAAATTGATTGTTAATGAAATATTTTCTTATAATGTACTAGCATGAAAATTGTTTGGCATATCAACAAGATTTAATGTAATTTGGTTAAAAACAATATATCTATTCGTTTTGAAAGTTTGAGGACTAAAATGTATGAAAGTTTCTCATAGGATAAATTCTAACTTCACATTAGAGTTTAAGGACTAAAGACATAAATAACCCAAATAACAACTAATAAATGTTGCAAAAAGTAATATTTATTAAAAAAACAACTAATTCTTTAGTGTTTTCTTCCATGCATAACAATATATTTATGTGTTTCTAACAATATACAATTTTAAGATAGACAAGTTGATCTATAATTAAACGATTTTATTCATTATTAAAAAATGTTATTATTCTTAACTTGTCTTTTATACATTTTATTCTTCAATGGAAATAAATAGTTGAATTACTAAAATTTTAAAATTTAACTTAATTATTTATTATATTTCTCCATAAGTAAGTAATATTAGAGGAGGTAGTTGTGTTTTATTATAATATATTTATAGCCATTATTATTTTATTCATAAAAGTATTTCAAATTAAATATAAATAATTAAAATATATTTGATAGTATAATAATTTACATTAAGTGGAATAAAGTGTAGGAATGAATTGGGCAAGTGGTAGTTGGCGAGGCCTAAACTCTGTTTTGAGGCAAAAATGGAATAGCTTAATTACGTTGACTGGTTGTGGTTAAAAGTAAAAGAGAATGAAGTGATTCATAATGGTGTTGGTAATAAGGGACCACAACACGCACGCTCGCAGGCTGGGGATTAACGAGATGAACAGAAAAAAGGGGTAAATGGAGAAAAAAGGAGGGTAAATCAGGAAAGAATGAGACAAAATTGTAGGAGAAAAATAAAAAATCTCACTTAAAAATTGATGCACTCTAAGTTGTTCTCAGGGGAGTTGGGGACTCTACAGGGTTGTAAAGAATATTGGAACTCTCTATGAATTGTCTGTGTATTATTTCAAGTAAAGGAAGCTAATTTCTTTGTCATCGTACTCGGATATGTTCACTAGTACATTTTAGTGATTTTATATCGCAGTATATGTCTTGGTTCCTGTGCACCCGCTGCATATAAACACATGGTGACATTTTTGTAATTAAAGTCATCTTTTATGCCTTAGTTGTTATACTAACCGAGGCATATAGCTTAAAAAATTTTACAAATTCGCGTTGTCCACAGAATTTGAAATTTTTTATGTACTTTTATGCCTTAGTTACCACTAAATCAAGGCCTACTACCTTTTCTGCCTTAGGTTCTTTTAATTTGTGATTTATTGATGTATCTAATATGCGAGATTGCTTGTGATGTTGAAAACTATGAAGATGTGTGTTTTCCTTTTAATTGAGAATAATTGTTGGTTTAAATGTGTTTTTTGCATTCAATTGTATGAATAATTTGATAGAATTGATGTTTGATAATTGAATGATCTATGCACTGATTTTGGAGTGGTATGGACCGGTTGGAGATGCATAAAACATGTTAAATCAGTTTTTGTATAATTCTGCAAAGTTTCTTACTCGCTGGGCGAGTGAGCTGATATGCAAAATTTTGCAGAACATAGATCTGCAGAATTATGCAGATTCGCAAATTCGCTAATTCGCTGGACAAGTCCTTACTCGCTGGTCGAATTTCCAAGTTGGACTTCTAGACTTGGGAAGTCACTAGGCAAGTAACTCTCACTGGACGAATTTTCAAGTCAGGAACTTCCAGACTTGGCCTAGTGGCTGGGCGAGTTCTAGTGACTGGGCAAGTAGGTCAGAATATGAATTACTCTTTATGTGGTCAATTGAGTATGATTTGAATTGTTGTGGATGTTATTTAAATTATTGATTGAGGGAATGAGTATATGAACATACTAATTCGAGGAGAATTAGTGGTGGTAATTATAGTGTAAGCATTGATGTGGGAGTTCAGTTGGAAAGTTATCCTGACACTCTAATGACCACTAATTTCTCAAGTAGAGAAGATGGGGCATGTGGTGAGAGGAGTGATAAGTGCCAAAATTCAGTAAAAATTCATAACAAACTCTGGCACTTATGTTTTAAATTTGTGCTCATTTCATATTGATTCTCCCTAAATCTAAGTTTCAATCACATGCTTCCAAGTTTTGATTTAAGGAAATCATTTGATCCTATTTTGTGTGTTTTTCAGGAAAGATTAAAGAGAACTCAAGAAGAATGAAGGAGAAAGCAAGAAACAGAGAAAATAGAGAAGAAATGTTGTCAAGGTCGCTCAAACCAAAGCATTCTTGCCTAGGCTAAAGCCACTGTCGCCATTCTCGCTTAAGCGATGCAGACTCTCGCTTAAGTGAGACTGAAGATCCTCTCTTGCCGCCATTCTCGCCCAGGCGAGCCCAGATGCTGCCAATCTCGCCTAAGCGAGATCCTTTCTTCAGCTTAAAGTACTCTTGCTCGCCTAAGCGAGATGTTGGCTTCAGCACATCTCGCCCAAGCGAGAGGCTTTCTTTGGGATGAAGAATGTTGTCTCGCTCAAGCGAGACTTAGGTAGCTTGAGCGAGACTTCGTGGGTATATATTCTCAATGCATCAGAAAGTGAAGGGAGCTTGGAATTTTTGGAGAAGAACGCATCCGTGCTGCAGAACTGTTACTGGGAGCATCACACAGATTATAATTCTTCTTCTTTTTCTTTAGCTCTTAGGATTTTGATAGCTACCATGAGTGGCTAATCTCTTTCCTTGGGATTGAATGTAATCTACTCGAACTTGGATGTAATCTGGTGATATTTATATATAGCATTTCTGTTTTACTCAGTATTGGTATTATTGTTCTGCTCTTAATGCTTACTTCTATCTGATCAATAGATGTTTTGATTTTGATTTTTAGATCTGACTGGAAAGTATTTCTGAAAATCTGATTTGAACAATGATACTTGATATACTGTGATGCTAGGAATAGATCTCAATATATCAATTGCTTTTAACACTCGACCGTAATGCTGGATAGTTTGTTGAATATGTGAGGAATCAATATTCAGGGAACTAATCTTATGAATTTTATACGTGAGGGATCGATATAAATGATTTTTTAGTGTGCATCAGTATTGGTATTTTCAGATGTTATATATTATATTCATCCAGATTACAAACAAGGGAGATAGATGAAATTCAATCCCAGTTTCTTTTATTGATCTTTTAACTAATTTTCTGTTTTACTGTATTTTATTTATGCAATTTAGTTTAACTGCTGATAATCCATCGAATTAAAATTTCTGCATATATATGCTGATTGAGATAATTATTAATTTTCACTGAATCCGTTCCTCGTGGGTTCGACACTCCTAATTTAAATCATTATACCACAGTTGACTTTTGGTACGCTTGCCAAGAGACCAACAGGCATCGGTTTTGAGCGAACCGCGACCTATACCCCTCTTTGGCTTCGAGTATTTGGAGAACCGAGGCCTAAAACTTGGCTCTAGTTGCAAAAATGCCATCGCGCCATTATATGCTTTGGTTCCTGGCCAACCGAGGCATATAAGGTGAGGTAAAATGGGAATTCTGCACTAGTGCTGGTTTTGAGCGAGGCCAGTCTCGCTCAGGCGAGAGCCACTCGCCTAAGCGAGGAGGAGTGAAGGCCTGGAATGCTGTTATGGTCTAGCCCAGGCGAGGGATGCCAATGTTGGGCGAGAGGTTGTCTCACCCAGGCGAGCCAGGACTCGCCTAAGCGAGCCTGCGAGGAAATCCCAGCATTAGTCGCGATCTCGCCTAAGCGAGGGTCTATCGCCTAAGCGAAAATACCCCTCTCGCCTGAGCGATGGCTCTTGGCTTGAGCGAGATATGCTGCAGGTTGGATGACTCTTTTAAATTGGAAATTTGATTGTTGGTTATGATGTGTTTTGTATGAGGTATGAAGTTTGTGAATTGAAAGGCATAACATGATCTGTGTTATAAAGTGTATAAATGTGATTGAGGGATCTTGGCATGTGAAATGGATGAGTGGGTTGGAATTGAAGAGGCATGATATTGATATGAGACGAGGCCCTAGACTCATGGGGTGGTAATGACCAGTGGTATGGATTTAACATGTGATACTAATGAGGATTCATTTTCAGGGGTTAGTACGAAATTGTAATCATGATTAATGTTCTCTCATTGTGATGTATGATTTTTCAGTTCGTGTCAGTGTGTAATTCCTTGGGGTCTCTAGGTGAGACTTTCGGGGTCGCGCTTCAGTGGTTGGGACGTAATTCCATGACCCCTGTTGGTGTGTGTTCATGGTGGTGCCCCATCTGTATAGTCTAGTAAGGATTCAAGGTAAGGTTGCATCCTGACACTCTAAGGAGTCAGTTAGTCTCACTTAGAGTGGACTGTCTCCTGCGGTGAGAGTAGCAGGAGGCCCGAAATTCATTAAGGGCTAACCTTATGGTGAGGGAAATGGATTCATTGTAACATTGTAACACATAGCTCGGGGGTGAGCAGAGGTATACACCACAAGTGCAAGCATCCGCTGAATCCGACCAGACTTTATGTATCTGGATGAGTCAAGTCAGGGTCTAGTGTATTGTTTGAGAAGTAAGAACATGTTTGGATGATATATGAATTCCTTGGAATGTGTAATGATATGTATCCACTTGATGAACTATTTTACTCTAACTTACCATGTTTGTCGTATGGTTGTCTTGTATGTGGTACTTCTTTCTTGCGATGATCATCAATTTAATTGATGGGAGCAGATGGGCGAGGTTCTCGCGGTCAGCACGACAATGGAGATTCCGCAGCTTAGCCATTTGGGCTGGATTTTACATTTTTCCTGGATTTTCTTTAGGGTTATGGCCCATGTATTGTTTTAAGCTTTACTACCTTACTCTCATTTGTTAGACTTTTATTTGGTTTTCCTTTGGCATCGTGGTGTGCCCGATTTGTAGGGGTCGTGTTATGGACTCCAAGACTACGCTACAATGTTATCTCTATGTGACGTTTCTTTTAACTTCGCTTAATAATTAAATGGGACGTTACAATATTCTACATGATGAAAATAAACAAAAAATAAAAATATTAAAAAATTAACAAATGTGTGTCTTATAAACAATTTGGAGACTATTGAAAGAAATCGTACAAAGGGAAACAAATGTATAATTAAGGGTATGATAAGATGAAAAATATCTTAGAGATCTAAGAAAAATTTTCAAATATCAACATATATACTCAATGGTTGAGATTTTTAGGAAAACAAAAGAGTTCTTCAAATTAAACAAATATTAATAATAAGTTAAAAAAATTATATTACCTAATAAATGAAAGGTTTGTGCTATTAAATACTTAAATTGAGAGTATTAAACATTCTCATGTGAAAGGAAAATATACAATAAATAAAGATATAAAAAATAATAGAAATATTAAAAATAAATAATTTTTTAATTGACATACATTATTTTAACATAATTACATAAATGTTATTATAAGATGAAATATATAGTGTGTATATATATATATATATATATATATATATATATATAGTGTTACTTAATTAATTGTGAATATTTTTAATAATTTTAACGAATATGGAAATATGGAGGAGACAAGTATTATGGCAGGGATAAGTACATCCCCATCCCCATTCCCATACCCAATTGAAAAAATCGGGGATTTCCCGTCAAAATGGGGACGGGCTCGGGTAATACCCACGAGAACAAGTTTATTTGCCATCTCTAGTTACAAATGAAGATAGGGAGCAAGTTGATTAATCCGGAATTGATTTTCTCGATAAGTACATGGCAATCGATTTCTTTGTTTGGTTCATTCAGGAAGACTTGATTGTAGCATTCAAGGTAAAGTGATTAAAGCACTCGTTCTAAGTTTCAAGAATAAGAAAGTTTCAAAAAAAAAATTTACTACAAATATTTCTCTATTAAATTAATTATAAGATTATGTTTAAGAAAAAAAAGGCTTCAAAATTGTTTTAGTACTAATTAATATACCTCTATTAAATTAATTATAAATTTATATTTAAGATAAAAAAAGACCTGAAAAAATATTTTATTACTAATATAACTCTATTAAATTAATTATAAGTTTATGTTTGGGAATAAAATTTAATTAAATTATTATTAGTGTATGTTAATTTTTATTGGTAGTAAAATTGACGAGACTGAATTTTTTTATAAAATTATTAATTAGATTATGATTTATTATTTTGGTGGATAATAAATTAATTGGAGCATAATTCAAAGTTGAGTTTTCTATAGAGAGATAATTCAAGTTTAGGAGAAAAAAAAAATACTTACTATCGAGTTTAGAAGAGCAAAAAAAAATTTAATTATGTTTATTATGATTAATCTTAAAATAAACAACTTTGTCAGTTTATGAAAAAGTTAAGACTTAAGAACGTAAAAGAGACTTTCAAGATACTGCAAACCTACTATCAAGTTTATTTTCTTGAAAACCGAAACCAGGTTTTATTGTTTTAATTCATTCATTTTATATATTTATCTTTAGTAGTGTTTTATATATTATCATTTTTTATTTCATATCAAAATATAACTTATAGAATTATGTCAACTAGAAAATTTGAATCAAGCTATTCAAAAATTCAAAAGAAAAGAAGAATTGAGACTTTAATTGCATAATAAAAAAGAGCTATGAACAAAAAAGAGCAAATGTCTTATGTATTATGGTGTGTAGATACTTCATTTTTTGAAACAAAAATGCTTAAACCTTAAAAAACCTTTAAAACATGATAATTTGATGGATATTGATAGATTTGATTTAATTTCATAATTAAATATCTTAAGGAAAATTATAAGTTTTGAAAATGATAAACCAATTGACATTCTTAATTATATAAAAAGAGTAACTTTTTTTCAAATGTATATATAACTTATAGAATTATGTTAACAATTTTAGTGTCAATTGTTTTAGTCGAAATGAGTTTCACAAATCTAAAGATAATGAAAAATTATTTAAAATCAACAATGTCTCAAAAAAGATTAAATGGATTAGTCATATTATCTACTGAAAAAAAATGTTAAATGGAATTAATTATAATAATTTAATAAATAATTTTGCATCAAAAAAAGTTCAAAAAATAAATTTCAAATAAAATATTTTATTTTTTAAATTTCCTTTATGCTTTCCAAACCGTTGAGTTGTCCTTGGATTGGAGGCAATCTGAACAGTAGATTAGTTATCGTAGTATATACAATATCACTTCCCACCTTAAGCCAATTATTAAATAGAACTTAACATATTACATTCATAAATGAGTTCATCATATCCTCTTTAATTTAAATATTGAAAATTTTTAACATATTAGATTTATTCTTTATTCCCAAGTCACATTTTCATGCATATAAATAATTTCAACATCCAAATTTAGTCGAAGTAGATTACTAAATTGTTAGATATTTTCTTAATGAAATATTGGTTGTGACTCTATTTAATGTTTAAATTGATTTTAACAATTTAATCCGATCTATTCTAAAATTATTTGAATCAGAATTATTTTTAGTTTTAATGTTATTTTTTATATATAAAATACTAAACAAAAAAGTAAGACATGCAATATATAAAATAAATAATTCAAAATATCAAATATATTATATTATAACATTATATAACAAATAATAATAAAAGAATTATGCAAATATAATATGAATAATAGATTTTACTTAAAAAAACATAATATATATATATATATATATATATATGTAAGGCCCATTAAAATCTGTTTACGTAACTCTGTCCTTAATTCTAAGGGCTGTCCTGCAACAGTGGGCCTAAAGGCTGGCCCATGATATAAGAACCCTTAGTGTTGCCCTAATTTCACATTTCATTCACTTTCAGAAAAGAACCAGCCGTCATCCCCTTGCTCTCACGTGACGCTCTGCTAGGGTTAGGGTTCTGCCGTCTTCGAGCTAGTTCGAGGTTGTTTCCTACTCCATGTAAGTGTTGTGGCAAGCCCATACTTGTTTCTTTTGCTCATTCTGTTCTTTTCCCAGCTAGGGTTCCTAGTGACCATATTGTGCTTCTGTTCAGCCATCTTTTTAGCTCTTACGTTCGCTCATTTAGTCGTTGTGCTCGTGTGTTTGGTATAAAGGGCGCGTCGGGTCATTTTGCTAGCTATTCCCAGGTAAGGGAAGCTAGAACCCTATTGTTCGGTATAAAAATGCTTGCTTGGATGTCGTTTCGTGGTTTTCGTGCTTATATGTGACTGTGAATGTATGGTGTGAATTGATTTGTTTTCTGGAAATGGAACTGTGTTGATGGCAGAGAGGAATAGTGGCGGAGTCTGATAGACTCGCCCAGGCGAACCTGTCTCGCCCAGGCGAGAGTTAAAGGGGCTCGCCTAAGTGTTTTCTTCGCGAAGGGTCGCCTAGGCAACCCACTGTACGTTTTGGGCGAGCGAGCGTCTCGCTTAAGCGAGGAGAGTCTCGCCTAAGCGAGAACGCGCGCAGGGTTCCCAGGCTGGAAGTCGAGCTCTCGCCTAGGCGAAGGGAGCTCGCCTGAGCGAGGGTCTTCCTCGCCTGGGCGAGACCTTTCTGCCTGAGCGAGATGCTGGGCGAGAAATGGATTGGTCTTGATGTTTCTTGGATTTTAAAAAGTGAACAACATGCTTGTATGAGTTTTATCTTTAAATTTATGAACTGGATTGCCTGTATAAATGGTGTGGCGGGCGAGTGGTGAGTTGTGAGTTTTGACGTGACGGGAACATGATAATTGTATGAGATGATTCATGAAATTGGAGTGACAAGTTTGGTATGAGTAACAATAAATCTTGATGGTTGGTAAATCAGGGGCATGGTTACGTTATGAGGAGAAACACTTTACTCATGATTGGGAATAACGAGTTGGTAGCGATTCAACATATGAGAAATGGAATCTTGTTATGGGTGTTGGATTGAAATCTTGTGTGCAACATATGTATAAATTATTGGTTGTTTATGTACGTTGGTCCGTGTCAGTGCATAATTCCTTGGGGTCTCTAGGTGGGACTTTCAGGGTTGCGCTTCAGTGGTCGAGACGTAATTCCATGGCCCTTGTTAGTGGGTGTCTATGGTGGTGCCCCATCTGTATAACTAGAAAAGGATTCAAGGTAAGGTTGCATCCTGACACTCTGAGGAGCCAGTTAGTCTCACCTAGAGCGGATTGACTCTTGTGGTGAGAGTAGCAGGAGGCCTGAAATCCAGTAAGGGCTAACCTTGTGGTGAGGGAAATTTGATTCATCATAACACTTGTATTACATAGCTCAAGATCGAGCAGCTTAGGGTCGAGCAGAGGTATCCACCACAAGTGCAAGCGTCCACTGAATCCGACCAAGTTATACGTATCCGGATGAGTCGAGTTGAGTCGTAGTGTATTGAATGGAGAGTCATAACATGTTTGGTTGTTATATGGATATGAGATGATGAAAATATATTTGACTGTATGATGAATACGTGTTGGCTCTAGCTTACCCGTTTTGTTGCATGGTTGTGTTGTATGTGGCTGTTCTTCCTTGCGATGATCATCAATTGGGTTGATGGGAGCAGATGGGCGAGGTTCTCGTGGTCAACAATGGAATGGCGATTCCGCTACCTAGCCATCTGGGCAGTATCTTGTACTTCTTTCCGTCATGCTTCTTTTGGCCCCTGTATTCGTGGTTATTAGATTGTAAACTTTTAGTTAAACAGTTATTCTGCTTTTGTTGGCATCGTGGTGTGCCTAGTTTTGTAGGGGTGATGTTGGGAACCCCAAGACTGCGTTGTTATACTATCTTATGTGTGGCGTTTCCTTTAATTGCGGTTATGAATTAAATGGGAGGGGGGGCTCGCCTAGGCGAAGGGGGCTCGCCTGAGCGAGAGTCTCACGCTTGAGCAAGAGTTTCTCGCCTGAGCGAGACTCTTCAGCCTGAGCGAGGAGTTGGGCGAGGGCAATGTGGTGCTTGGTTGTTTCTTTGATCTTGGATGATTGGCACTTGCTTCGGTGTAATTGTTATGTTAAAAATATGAGACGAATGGTTATGTATGAGTGATGTGATTCATTGATAGTGAATGAGGGGTTTGGTATGGACTTGGCATGTAATTTAAATGAGAAGGGCTGAATCAAAGAGACATGGTATTGATATGAAATACTAAAGATGAGTTGGTATGATTCAATGTTTGGAAACGAATGAGAATGGGTTGAAGATGGTTGGCATTAGGTTATGTGTATGATATGTATTACTTTATTGTTTGATTATGATTGGTCTGTGGTCAGTGCATAATTCCTTGAAATCTCTAGGTGAGATTTCAGGGTCGTGCTTCAGTGGTCGGGACATAATTCCATGACCCCTGTTAGTGGGAGTTCATGGTGGTGCCCCATCTATATAATTTGGTAAGGATTCAAGGTAAGGTTGCATCCTGAAACTCTAAGGAGTCAGTTAGTCTCACTTAGAGCAGACTGACTCTAGTGGTGAGAGTAGCAGGAGACCTGAAACTCATTAAGGGATAACCTTGTGTATGGGGGATTGAATCATTGTAGCACTTGTAACACATAGCTCGGGAGTGAGCAGGGTAATCAACCACAAGTGCAAGAATCCGCTGAATCCGACCAGGTTTTATGTATCCAGATGAGTCAAGTCGAGTCTTAGTGTATTGATTGGAAGGTCATAACATGCTTGGATGATATATGTATATTGGACTGTGAAAGTATATCTGATTGAATGATAAAATCTTTTTGGCTCTAGCTTACCCTTTGCTTGTTTAATTGCTCTGTATGTTGTTCTTTTACTCTTGTGATGATCGTCAATTTGTTGATGGGAGCAAATGCGAGAGGTACTCGTGGTCAACATGGGAGAGATGATTCTGTTGCATAGTCTACTTGGGCTGGACTTCACGTTCTTATTGGGCTTTTCTTTAAAGTTATGGCCCATGTACTAGTCTGTCTTTTAGATTTCTACATGATCCTATTTGAGATTGCGCTAAGATATTATTTAGTGTGATGCTTCCTTTAATTTTGTTTGTTAAAATTAAATGGAGCATTACATTTATGGTATTAGAGTTGTCATTCCTTAGGTCTATGGAATTAGATGTCCACATAGCTTTCTCTGTGTCTCTCTGAGTGTTTTTAGTTAAAATCTTATCTTATCAAACCTAACCAAGTGATTTCCTGTGTGCCATTAAACGATGGCACCATCTCATAGGATTCCGCAATCCTCCCAAGGCGATGTACAAGATATCGCTAGAGCAATCGAGGCAATGGTAGCTGCTATGACGCATCAAAGCACGGTGATGATGCAGCAACACGAAGCATCCATGCAGTGACAGGCAGCGTCGCTTGAGCAATAACAACTGGTGGTGCAGTAGATGGAGGCTGCTAGGGTAGCTGTTGAGGATGCCTACCGGCAGCACATGGAGGAGAACAGGGTGGTTGCCCCTGTGTTTGGTATTGAGCCACGACCGCTAGTCAAAGAGTGGAGTCTGGAAGACTTCCTGAAACACCATCCAGTGAAATTCAACGGGAAGACTAGCCCGGATGCAACCGATCAGTGGTTGAAGGACCTAGAGAGAATCTTCGACGCGAAGATGTGTCCAGCAGATAACAGGTTGGCTTTTGCAGGCTATATGCTCACCGGAGAAGCTAAACACTGGTGGATTAGCATGAAGTCCATCATGGGAGGCCTTCATGGGGAAGTTCCTCTCTGCATACATCCTTGACAGTGTGAGATATGCCAAGGAGGTGGAATTCCTCCAATTGACCCAGGGAGGGAAATTTATGGCAGACTATGCTGAGAAGTTCAAGCATCTCAGCCGCTTCAAAACCTTGCCAATCGATGAAGAGTGAAGATGTCGTAAGTTTGAGAACGGTCTCCGTGACGACATCTGCTTGATGGTAGCCCCTCTATCCATCAAGGACTTTGTTGCACTGGTGGAGAAAGCACGAGTAATGGAGAAGATGAAGAATGAGGTGGAAGGTTAGCGCCCACAGTAGCCACAGAGTATAGATAGACCATTTGGGTCTAAGCCCAGACATGAGGAGCGGAGGAGACCATACGATAGACCTCACCATCAGCCTCAGGGGTCTAGGAACTTTTCTCCTCAATAGGGTCAGGTGCAGTGTTATACTTGTGGAGGCCTGATAATGTTGTCGTTGACGCGATCAAATTAATACTACTTATCTATAACAACTTCAGTATTGTTAAGAAAGTAGTCAACAAAATAGTAAGTGTAAAGTAACCCAAAGTCGTCTCCCAACGAACACGGAATTGATTATTAACAAATTAGTTCTTATAAAACTATACAAAAGAATTAGTTAAATAAAATAATAAAAATATTGGAGGATTAAGATAAAAAAAATAAAATAAAATTTAAAAGATAAAAAGAAATAAAAACAATAGTAAAGAAAATAGATTGATTCCGTTGCTTTTTCAAAATAGATTCATCATCGGTTATCTAAAGATTGTTGCTCATTTTATTATTGTTATAGTCTTACAAATTAATCAATGTAAAGTCTCAATTAATTTGTTGGCGTTCTCACTTTTAACCAAAGTACAGTCTCAATTAAAAGTGAGAACTTTTAGATTATCCACAGTAAATTCAACCAAAGTATAGTCTCAATCAAATTTACTATGCCTAATCATGTCTATTCTTTTATCTCCTCACCAAATAAAAAGCTTAATTAATCAAAGTAAAGTCTCAATTAATTTTCGTTAGAGTAAATACCTTTAACCAAAGTAAAGTCTCAATTATAGGTAAAAACTCGTTTAATCACATGAAAGTTTCTAAATAAAATCAAAGTAAAGTCTCAATTAGATTTAAAAACCCTTGAACTCATATGATCAACATGCATATAGGAATTGGGCTAGGCTTTTCTATTGCTAAAATCTCTCAAATATCTTTTAAAATAAAGATAAAGATAAATATTTAAAAATATTTGGAGAGATATAGAGTATTTGACAAATATAGTTGGTTGATAATATCAATATCTAATATAATTAAATTAATTAATTACTTAAAGATATATGATAAATTATCACCAATTAATATTTGTATTAATTTTCCAAATCAACCCTTTGCAATCTCCTCAAATTATCTTCTAAATAATCCAATATCTTTAAGATATATTTGTTTGTTGTGGATCTAAAAAGATTCCAGAAGATCTTGTCATATTTAAAAAGATTTGGTAGTTATGATCTTTTAATATTTTATGATATAATTAAATAAGATAATTATTTAAAAATATCAAATAAAATATCTAAAGATATATTTTTCCAAATTATCTTCTATCATAAAGATAAAGAAAACTGCAAGGTCCAATTTTTCTTTCCTCTCTTCTTGGTTTAGCCAAACTTCTTAACTTTTTCAAGCTTTTCTTGCCGTCTTCATTCAATGCTTGGCTTGGATTTTTGTGCTTTTGATAATTTCTTATTCTTAGATTTATCTTTAAGGTGTCATGAAGCTTTAATCAATTTATTTCCACACCTCCATGAGCTCAACTTAGTTGCAGCTGCACTAACACACCTCAAAATATCCAAAGAACATTTATGCAACTAAAAAGCTATTTTTAACATGTTTTTGTATCTCATGCTCAATAAACCCAATTATAGGAAATCCCAATTAAATCAATCTTTAAACACACAAATTCAATTAAATACCCAGAATTAAACACTAAATGAGGGCAAAAATACGCATTCATCAGCCATAGAGTATAGATGGACCATCTGGGTCTAAGCCCAGACATGAGGAGCGGAGGAGACCATACGATAGACCTCCAAATCAGCCTCAGGGGTCTAGGAACTTTTCTCCTCAATAGGGTCAGGTGCAGTGTTATATTTGCGGAGGCCTTTATCTGAGGAGTGCCTGCCCACGCATAGAAGGCTACAATAGATGCAACAACTGTGGCAAGGAAGGCCACTTTGGGAAGGACTGCCCCAACCTTGCTACGATAGTGTCACGCCCTCCAGTTCAAACTCCTCACCAGCATCAGCGAGGGGACAGAGGCAACAGGCCTCAGGCGACAGGCAGGGTGTATGCCATGACCGGAGTGAAGGTTGTTGGCTTAGGTAACCTTGTTATAGGTGATTGTGTGATAGCTGGAAGTGCAAGCAGGGTAATCCACCACAAGTGCAAGCATCCGCTGAATCCGACCAGATTATATGTATCCACATGAGTCGAGTCAAGTCTTAGTGTATTGATTGGAAGGTCATAACATGCTTGGATGATATATGTATATTGGATTGTCAAAGTATATCTGATTGCATGATAAAATCTTTTTGGCTCTAGCTTACCCTTTGCCTGTTTGATTGCTCTCTATGTTGTTCTTCTACTCTTGCGATGATCATCAATTTATGTATGAGAACAAATGCGAGAGGTACTCATGGTCAACAGGGAAGAGATGATTTCGCTGCATAGTCTACTTGGGCTGGACTTCACGTTCTTATTGGGCTTTTCTTTATGGCTATGGCCCATGTACTAGTCTATCTTTTAGATTTCTATATGATCCTATTAAACTTTATAACTTGTTTCTTTTTGGGCATCATGGTGTGCCTTGGGTTGTAAGGAGTGGTGTTTAAACTCCAAGACTGCGCTAAGATATTATTTAGTGTGATGCTTAATTTAATTTCGTTTATTAAAATTAAATGGGGCGTTACACAACTCATAACACATATAAAGTGAAATTTTAATTGTATTAACCATATATTATGTTTTGGTTTTATTCGAACTAAATTGATTCATCCAAGAAGGTGAACAATGGTGCAACAGGTAATATAGAAATAAATGAGGTTAATAATGATTTTGTTGTGCAACGATCACACATGAGATTTAAATTGAAAATATTGTATGGTATACATCATGACACATAACATGATGATCATTTTCACCAAACAAATTAGCACAAATACCCATATAACCATTGTTAGGATACATATATAACCATTGTTAGCTTCCTTTACCTCCCAATTCAACTTCTCACAAACACACAACACAACTAAGAGCTCAACACAACTCCCCCAAACACAAAACCTTCCTTAAACAAAGATTTGAAAACCAACACCACACTTTCATGTTTCGACTCAGTGAGCACCACCAACACTAGTAAAGAAGAGACTTAGAGAGAAAAGTAGGAACTCAATAAGAACGAGATAAGAGAATGTAAGAGAAAATAAAGCTTGCTAGCAAGCTTCTAATGACCTAATATAGTCTAACATTGCCTTTCCAAGGAGACAACATAGTACCTTTTGGCACGCTCTGCACCTATTCCCCGACAAAAGGCAAAACAGTACCATATTACTGCTTGGGTCAACTTTTATCCTTAAAAAGATAACACCATATCAAAGTGTTAGGTCATATTCTCTCTCCATACTTTTTCTCTAACTTCTTCGTGTCTATGCCCATAACATATAAAGCTCTTAGGAACCTAACACCCTATTTGTCTAACAAACACTCATATAACTCAAAGGGTCGTCTAATGATACACTCATCTTCCTTAGAGTCGTCTAATGACACTCAACTCGTCTAACTAGCATAGTCAATCACCTCGTCTAGTCTGATCTCGTTTACTTTACTTTTAGCTATTCCAAAGGTCTTACATTCTCCTTAACAAATAGGAATTTTCATCCTTGAAAATGCAAGTACCTTGGAAAAGCTCAAGATAACCTATTCTCATCTCCGCCTTCAACTCCTAGGTTGAATCTCTAGACTTCTCATCCTAAAGCACCTTCACTTGGGATATCTCGCTACTTTTAGCTGTCTCGTCTAGTGATCCACTATCTTCATATCCTAGCCTCCACAGACAGATCTTTTTTTACTTGAGCATTACCCACCTCCACCACATGACTAAGTTCTGGTCTATACCACCTCAGCTAGGACACATGTGAAACATTGTACAAATTGGACATATGTAATGGTAAAGCAAGTCATAAGCTACTAGACCAATCTTTCTAAGAATCTGATGTTGTTCAATGAACTTAGGAGAAAGCTTTTTGGGTCATAGAATCCTTCCTACTTCAGCAATAGGTGTGACTTTTACGAACACATGATCACTCATCTCAAATTCCAAGGGTCTCCTTCTCTTCTTTGTATAAGAAATATGTTTGCACTAAGACAACTTTATCCTCCTGTGAATCTTCTTCACCTTATCTATAGTTTTTTTGTAGCAAAGAAGTATTATTGTTGGTGGAGGTAACACTTCCCAACTCCCAAGATGGTCTAGCACAAAAGCTCTCAGTAGATTCTCTTGATTATGGATGGTTTTCTTTTACTAACCATCAGGCTGAGGGTGATAAGCTAAACTCATCCTCAAACTACTCCTCATTGCCTCCTAAGGTTTCTCAAAATCTAAGGTAAACCTCATATCTCTATCATATATTATGCTAGTTGGCATCCCATGCAACTTCATTATCCCCCTTGTGTACAACTGGCCAACTTAGCCATATGTAGCTTTTGATTTAAGGGTAATAGGTGTGTACTCTTTGTCAACCTATCCACTACCCACACAATGTCATGCCATCGAACTATCCTTGGCAAGAGAATAACAAAATCCATGCAATGTTATTCTACTTGCAAACAAAGACATTTAATTATAGCAATTAACCCAAGCCTTTGAGGCTGAACATTTTCCTTATAACACACTGAGCATGTGGTAATAACAACATCCCTCTTCATCCTTGACCATCAAAAGACTTATTCAAATTCTTGTATGTATTAAAGTTAAAATAAATTTTTAAGTAATAAGTTAATTTATTAATGTATTGGTGTGAATTATAATATATTATCTTATCTCAATCTCTACCGATATTAGCTTATATAACGATGGTTTGCATTTAAATAGTAGTTGCATTAAAATAATCAAAGTAATGATCCATGTCAAAATGTAGTCACAATATATTACTATTAAGTTGCTCAATATTTTCTTAATGAAGGTGGGTGATGAATCTATTTATTTTTTAAAATATTTTTCAATAATTTATTATAGTATATTCTAAAAGGCTTTGGATTAGATTGACTTTTGGTTTTGATGTAGTATTTTTAGAGTCAAGCACGAAAATATCAATGTCTTAATATGAATGGTGTTAGTGTGACATCCCATTTAAATAGATTAAATCTACTAAATAAAAAATATCACATAATTATAACATTTAAGGAGCAATCAAATGAACCAAAATACAAATAAGGATCCACTATTACAGTTATCCATGAAAGTACTTTGAAAGGAAACTTAGGCGCACCCCAATGCCATAACTAACACAAAATCTTAAAGAGGTTTAACAGTTTTACAAAAGCAATGCTCCTAGAGCAATGAATTACATAGGCACCAGGGCCTTAATACTGCTCATAAGAGTGACAACCAACTAAATCCTGACTAAACTGCTGCGTCACCACCACCTGATCTATCATCCGAATTTCCCTCATTTGCTCCCACCAATAAGGTGATCATCGCAAAGGAGAAAACAAGACAAGAAACATACACAAATGAAAGGGTAAGCTAGTGAAACAAAAATAATTTTTAACGTCATATTATTCAGGCATTAGAAAACAGATTATAAGCAAGCAACACAGTAGGCACCAAGATCATGTTATAGCAGACAAACAGGACACTATGACTCAATTATCCAGATACATATAATAAGATCGGATTTACTGGACGCTTTCACTTGTGGTGGCCTCTACTACTCTATAGAGTCATTGCCAATGGGTTTCACCCTACCACACACAAGGTTATCCTTCAAGCATCTAAGGCCATTATCCTACCAAAGACTAGGGCCTCCCGCTACTCTCACCACTTGGATCAGTTTGCTCTTTGTGATCCTTGCTTGAATCCTTATCTTAATCTAATACTATATACAATTGTGAACTAACAAAAGGCAAGTTTTTACATTGAATAATATATCTGATCTTCTTCATAATTCAAATTTTTATCTACAAAAGGTATAATAGCTTACGTGTCACTCTCTCAGCGTTTTCACTTTTTAAAAAAAAAATTCTAAAAGCACTGAAAATCTGAAGTTTATATTTTCTTTCTCTCTCTTCCGAGTCTTCTCAGCTTCTCATGTCACCAATGCTTTCTCTCTCTTCCTCATTTTCTCTGCGACCGCCTTC
>Ga0214543_1001109_pt1 | contig 50454 bp, 17 predicted proteins | sample CNSS2metaG_FD_160094 | JGI IMG/M metagenome (GOLD analysis project Ga0214543, IMG submission 160094) | Root nodule microbial communities from cowpea collected in UCLA plant growth center, Los Angeles, California, USA - CNSS2 | ecosystem: Host-associated > Plants > Roots > Nodule | place: USA... | reverse complement strand
GCTAAATTTGCCATATGAGTGGCCCCTTTATCATCACAAAGGAGCTCCAATCTATCTTCTAACACACTCCCACCTCCTACACAATACCACAACTCCTTCAAAGATACGTGTCCTATCTCTTTTAATCTAGCAATAACCTCAAAATATCCCCACGTATCAGGATCACAAAACCACGTGGTTATTTCCCCATCATATTCCAATTTCCCATTACTAATAAAGTGGCCACTATGGTGGACCACCACTTCAAAACTGTCAACAGACATTCTATTTCTACACCTGTATACATTGCCCCAAACGAATTCAAAAATTACAAATCATGCCAACACAGACAACACAGAACCAAACATTCAAATAGGGGACCACAACATTAAAAAACACATACTACAATGCATATACGGTGACCAATTAAAAAATACATTGCAATAGGGGACCACCAATAAAAAAGGAACTCGATGTCGACAATGGAGGGACTAACAACAGTATAAAAGCAATACAACATCATACCCACACAACAAAACATCAAAACCCCAATACAAACCCAAAACCCCAAGACGCGAAAAAACCCTACACATATTCAACTACAACAAGTCGTACTTACCTTCAGACTGGTGCTCAACCACAACCACAACGAACGCTCTGACCTTCGATTGCACTCGCTCTCACCTCCGACAACGATCTACTTCACCTTCGTCCACGCACATGGGGTTCGCAATCCACGCCTCACACTGATTTTGCCAATCCAATCCCTAATTCCCTAATTACATCATTTAGGGTTTTTCAACCACTGTGTTATTTTTAATTCAGTCCACGCAGTCACTGTGCCATTCTGAAAAATAATACATAACGCCACGTCAGAAAATCAAAACCAAGTTAACGTTAAAAAATTTAACATTGTTACTGATTGCCCTGATTTAATACTCAATTACAAAAACGAGGACGAAATTGAGACCAATTAAAATACGAGGACCAATTTGAGATTTCTAAACCAAAACGAGGACCAACGGAGTATTTTAACCAAAAATAAAAAAAGTAAAACAAAAAAACGGGTTGGCAGGCTGGCCTGTTTTGGCCCGCTAAACTGGCGGGCTGGGTTACAATGAGTTGGCGGGCTGAAAATTTCAACCTGGCCCGCCCTTTTTTTGGCGAGCTGGCGGGCCGGCTCGGCGGGCCTGGCCCATTTTGACATCCCTACTAAAAATATGGAAAGTGTGACTTGGCCACCTAGACGTCTCAATTAATTTGTTGACATTCTCACTATTAACCAAAATACATTCTTAATCAAAAGCAAAAACATGTTAGATGAATCATAGTAAATTTAACCAAAATACATTCTCAATCAAATATTACTATGCCTAATGATGTATATTTCTTTTTCTTTTATCAAGTAAAAAGCTAATTAACCAAAGTATATTTTTTATTAATCCTTGTTCAAGTTTTCACCTTTAATCAAAGTATATTCTCAATCAAAATTAAAAACTCTTTGACTCATATGATTGTTATACATATAGATTAAACATTGTTCTAACTAACTACAATGTAAAGATCATTACTTTTACTTGACTTGGTGATAAAAGACATAAATAAATAAAAATCAAAACAATAACCAAAAGAACAATTTTATTCCATCTAACCTCAAAATCTAATTAAGAAATTACAACAAAATCAACCTAGAGGCTTATCAAAGCATGGATGGTAATAATGACATAAAAATAGAAGAAAATAAAGGGGAGGACATGAAAGAAGAGGGAAAGTTCAAAATATCTTAATGTTCCTAAACTCTCTTAATGTGTTTTCTTAAGTATCTTTATATAGAAATTTGGCTAGACTTCTTTCTGTCTTTTCTATTATTGTAATCTTTTTTCTGATAATGCAATTTCCTCTAATTATCTTCTAAATAAATCCAATATCTTCAATGTAACGTCCCATTTAATAAATAACTTACTTAAAGGACACGTCAAACAATATAATAATACGAGCAAAGATACGGAGTAAAGACTTACTCCTTAAAGATATCCAAGAGTTATAAAAGGAAAGTCATGAGGCACACCACGATGCCAAATACAAGACTAGATACAGGTTCTAATGTAACCAGAAACACAGTATTAATCAATATAATATAGGGGTCATAGCCCTAGCAAAAGACATAGAGAGCAGAGCCCAAGTCCAGTCAACTAAGTAGTGGGACCTCCATCACCCTGATGACCACGGGTAGTTCTCGCATTTGCTCACATCAACAAGTTGATGATCATTGCAAAAAGAGAAGAACCACACATATAGAACACACAACAAAAAACAAAAGGGTAAGTTAGAGCCACAAAGAATAGTTTTATCATGCAATCAGATATACTTTCACAGTCAAATATACATCACCACAAGAATCAGTCCGCTCTAAGTGAGACTAATTAACTCCTTAGAGTGTCAGGATGCAACCTTACCTTGAATCCTTACCAAATTATATAGATGGGGCACCACCATGAACACCCACTAACAGGGGTCATGGAATTACGTCCCGACCACTAAAGCACGACCCTGAAATCTCACCTAGAGATTTCAAGGAATTACGTACTGACCACATGCCAAACATACTCAATCAATCAAGTCATATTTATCAGGCACGTAAATCACACGCCAACCTTTATAACCAGTCCTCATTTATTTTCCATGTTGAATCCACACCAACTCATCCTTCCCAATTCATGAACATAATAATGTATTTCATTCCAACGCCATGCCACTTAAATTACCAACCATCTCATTTGTTTTACATTTCAAGATCACACTAACTCATCAACCCAAATTCATACCCACAGATTTTTCATGCATAATCACACGTATCATACTTTAAATAAAACGAATCAACCAAACAAACAACTAATCACAACCACGTGAGGAGAACAACATGGCCTGCAGCGTATCTCGCTCAAGCTAGACGCCTTCGCTTAGGCGAGAAGAGTTCCCTCGCTCAAGCTGCAGGCCCTCGCTTAGGCGAGATCACGATAGAGGCCTGGGAGGTTTTTCACATGCTCGCTTAGGCGAGCCCTACTCACCTGAGCGAGACCATCCCTCGCCCAAATGTGAGGTTCCTCGCCTGGGCTAAGACAGCAGCAGCACACCATGGCTTCCACTCGTTCTCACTTAGGCAAGCGTCTCTCGCTTGAGCGAGATAGTGCCTCGCTTAAAACAAGAGCTCTCCGCCTGAGCGAGAGTTCGAGTGTAACCCTAGCCTACTTCTGCATGTCTCGCCTGGGCGAGTCAATCTCACTTGGGCGAGAGTAACAGGTCTTGCCATTGTTCTCCCTGCAGCATCCAAAGTTTCGCACCCAAACAACAATACAAGCAATCTAACAGTTCATACACAACACACCAGCTATAAATCATGAAACAAGGCAAGATAAACATCAATCGCATTAACGAAGAGGTTCTAGCTTCCCTTACCTGGAATAGCTAAAAATGCCTCGACTCCAAACAGTGGCACGACAACTCTAAGAACGGACTTGTGAACTGAATAAGATAGGGGAACAAAGTTAGGAACTGAGCTTACTACAAAACCCTACTATAAATACAAAAATAGGCCTAGAGAGGGGAAGCCTGATCTGAGGAATGACTTACGTAGAGTGGAAACCTGGCTTGAGCTAGCTTGAAGAAGGTTGATGGTTAAACCCTAGCAGAGCTCTGAAAGGAAAAGGGGAGCGTATGAGGGACTGATTGCCAAAAGTGAGATCTGAATGGGAGACCTTGGCAGCTTTAGGGGCCTAAGCACCCTAAGGGCCAACCCTTAGGTCCAACAGATTAAAGGCCAGCCTTTAAAACTTTAGGGCAGAAAACTAGACCTTACATTCAATATGTATTTGACTTCTATAGAGATTTAAAAATTAAGATCTTGTCAAATTTAAAAAATTTAGCAACTATTATCTTTTAATATTTTCTGGTATAATTATAAAATATATTTATTTAAAAATATCAAATAAATTATTTAAATATATTTTCACTAAATTGTATTTTATCATAAATATTATTGAATTATCAAAGCCTTTTTGTGAAAAAATATAAAAAAAACTGCAAGGTTCGATTTTTGTTGTCTATTCCCTCTTTCTGACTTAGCGAATTTCAGTTGGCTTAACCAAACTCACTTTTGCATACTTTTGTTGCTTTCTTCATGCTATACTTAATTTGATTTCTTGTATCCAGTTAATCCATGGGCTTAAATTTAGTTTAAAATGAATAAAAACACTTCAAAATATCCAAATAATTAAAAAATTATTTTTAACATATTTTTTTATCTCAAGCTCATTTAACTATCTTAGAATAAATTCTAATTAAAATAATATTTTAATCACAAAAACCAATTAAGAGATCTAGATTGAAATTAAATAAGAACATAAATATGCGTTCATCAAATTAAAATTGACAATAGAATTTTTCATATTTATAGGTTTTTTTTCTGTAAATGCTTTTGTAGAATTCTAGAAATCCACTAAACCTCGTTTCTTTTAATTTTTTTTAAAGAAAACTCCCAGAGAAGCTATGAAATATAGAAAATTATAACAATCCAAAATCTAATTTGGTTGATTGATGCATAAATAATCTATAAAAAAGTTTTACTGGTTGACTACAATTAAATAGAATCAACCTATTACAAGTTACTTAAATTGATATTTCAATAAAGAAAAATATGTAAAATAAATTGTCTGGTGTGCTTTTTCTTTTCAACAAATAATGGTCAAAACCAAAATGTAGGTTAGAAAAAGAAAGAAGGTGTTGAATGAAATAACTTAGTAAATAGCTAAAAGTGAGGGTCAATGAATAAGTGATCTCATCAAAATTAGTTTCTTCAAACAAGAAGACAATGAATGTTCTAGAGAGTCAACGCAAAACAATTTTTCTTCTGACGTTATCAACCACAAATCTTAGCCATTCAGTCACCCTGGTCAAGGTTTAGTATCACACATAAGTATAAATATGAAGTCCGTATCAAATAAAAATAAATAAGTTGAAAACTACATAAAAATCCACAAATACAATATATTAAGGTTTTAAATTAAATGCGTTATCAATTTCATTTGTGTTTTAGCTCATCTTCAAAGAGATATCACTAATGTTTTACCAGCTCAAATTTTCGAAAGTGCTTAATCAGGTCAATTTATATAATTTGGTATATAAATTTGGTAAATTAAGGATAAATTATAAAAATTATTTATACCACAATATTTCAAATAAATCTGTGTAGCTAGCCATATCCTGAGATTTTGGATTCTTATTGTTCTCAAATGCAATTTCTCACACTCAAATATTTCTCCCAAGGTCAGTTCACACTGATTATATATACCATTTGCATTGTTGATTTTTGTTTTTTGAGAGCAGCATAACCAATATTTAAAACACTGGTTTGTATGTTAATTAATAAAGGTATATATACATTATCATTTTATACGTAAATATTGTAATTTATGAATTGTTATGATCAAAATAAAAGCATTTTAATTGTTATCTAAACTTTTAATATTTTTCTTAAAATAGATAAAAGACACACACTTATTTTCTTTTGTATTTACTATCTATCTTCTATTTCTTTTCCACCGATTATCGTCATAGTTTCGTCTTTAAAAATATTTCAGAGGCTTAAAAGGTTTCAATTTTGACGGTTATTAAACGTACTGGAATAGATATTATAGTTTTTGTTATTCTCTATTTTATAGCATTGTAATAATAATAATAATAATAATAAATAAATAAATAAATAAATAAATTACACAATTTTAATTAGGAGACAAGCCATAAAAAAAACTATATAAATTAAACTTTGTTTATATTATAAATCAAATGAGTGGTAAAAAAGAATGATAATATAGGTTATGAAAAGACAAAATTTAAAAGAGATATGAAATAAGGAAATTAGAAATTAGAGAGAAAACAAAAGTTTAAATCAACGCCATGATTCGGTAGCTTTATAATTTTTCTAGAGTGAATCTGATTTCCCAATTAAAAGAATGTTTCAGCTGGTTTTGGTAACAGTTGTGATTGTAACATTGTAATAATAATAATAATAATAATAATAATAATAATAATAATAATAATAATAATAATAATAATAATAATAATAATAATAATAATAATAATTAATATTATTATAATTATAATTATAATTATAATAACGATAAAAATAAAAATAAAAATAAAAATAACAACAATAATAATAACAATAATGATAATAATAAATAAATAAATTACATAATAATAATAAATTAATTAATTAATTAAGTATGTCCAGATATAAAAAACATAAGGATTATCATTGAGATAGTTAAAAATAAATTTTACTTGAAAGAAAATGTATTTAAGTTTGAAGAGGAAACTGTCGAAGTTAAAATATAAATTTAAATTTCACATCATATAAATATATAAAAAATGAAAATTTACATATTTAGTATTTTAAAGTTTTGTATTGGAAATGATTTATTAGTTTTTTCATAGACATAATCTCATAGCATGAACCATTTCTTAGAAGTGTGGATAAAAAGATGAAAGTGGGAACATTTCTTAAGAGGGAAGAAGAGGAAACGAAAGTGGGAATGGTGATCCTAAAACTAGAACGACAGAAACTAAGGCAGACATCGAAATTGCAGCGTCAAACTCTAATTTCAAACATTTTGGCGACCATATATGTCTCTAGATACACTGAACAGCTCCTGCTCATCGCCCATTCTTTGTCTCTTTCAACACCCACACGTCCTTATAAACTTTTAGATAAATACTTTTAAAATAAAAAAATAAAAAAGGATTTTTTTTATAAATTAAGAGTTAAATAACAATTTAAAAATTACATAAAAAAGTTTTTGCAAATAAATTTATTTGTCTGGTTGGAAAAACTACAAGATATTCTAAGAAAGAAATGCAAAAGAAAAAAAAAAGAGTAAACAAACTATTTTATAAATAACAATTCAACTATGCATAAAATAATTTTTAAATTTTCATTTTACAGTTTTTCTAACTTTTAGTTCATTTTTGTTTAACTAATAAAAATAATAATTTGAATTTTTTTTTATATAAAAAGGTTTTCTGGACTTTTTATGTAAACTTTATTTATAAATTAATTGTAATTTATGAAAAAAAACATTTTAATTAATTTTATTTTCTTTTTTGAAGGTGTTTGTGATTCTTTTACAAACATTTCTTAATTATTCTTCCAAGGAATACTTTTTTAATGTGATTGTAATGTCTTATTTAACAGTTATATTATATTATTTGTTTTGAAAACATACACACTTATATATAGTATATTTATAATTTTTTCTTTAAATATATTTTTATAATAAAATTCATAAATTTATAAGGAAAAAATTATATATATATATATATATATATATATATATATAAAATAAAAAGATTATTGATATTCAAATTCAATTCTTTTGGTATTAAATTAGACTCAGATGTTTTGTATTATATCAACTCTTAAACATATAGAATTACATCTCATAAACTAAGTCCTCTTCATATATGGTAACATAATTTCCTTTCATCTACGATATATGTTTCTTTTTTTATAATGCATCTCTACTAGATTATAGAGACATTAATTAACTTTTACCTTTTGATATTTTCTTCTTTATTAGTCCAATATTAGCACATTTTCAATAACTTTATTTCTGAAATCCTCATTCAATACACATTGTAACATCTCATTTAATTTATAAACGTAATTAAAGAAACGTTACACATAGAGAGTATATCAACACAGTCCTAGGGTCTTTAACGTCACCCCTACAAAACTAGGCACACCACGATGCCAACGGAACAGTTGAAAGGTCTAACAAAAGAAGTAGAGTACTAAGCAAAAAATGATACATGGGCCTAAGCCCTAAAGAAACCCATCAAGGAACAAGATCCAGTCTATGCGGACTATGCAGCGGAACTATCACCACCCTGTTGCCCACGGGTGTTCCTCGCATCTGCTCACACCAATAAGTTGATGATCATCGCAAGAGAGAGTACCACACAGCAGAGCACACAACAACAAAAGTAGGGTAAGCTAAAGTACAAAAGATTTCATCCATCCGATCATATATAATTTCACAATATCATACACTCAATTCAACCAAGCATGTTACGACTTGTCAGGCAATACACTACGACTCGACTCAACTCATCCGGATACGTATAACCAGGTCGGATTCAGCGGATGCTTGCACTTGTGGTGGATATCTCTGCTCACCCCCGAGCTGCTCACCCCTGAGCTATGTGTTGCAAGTGTTATAATGAAACAATTTCCTTCACCACAAGGTTAGCCCTTAATGGATTTCAGGCCTCCTGCTACTCTCACCACAAGAGTCAGTCTGCTCTAAATGAGACTAACTGACTCCTTAGAGTGTCAGGATGTGATTCTTTCCTTGAATCCTTACCTAGTTATACAGATGGGGCACCACCATGGGCACCCACTAACAGGGGCCATGGAATTACGTCCCGACCACTGAAGCACAACCCTGAAAGTCTCACCTAGAGACCCCAAGGAATTATGCACTGACACAAGCAAAAATATGATTACACAGTCAAATAGTATTCACCATGCAAGGATATATCCAGTATGTCAACCTTTAAAGCCAATGCCTTTCACGTTTCCAAACCCAACTTATTCCAACTCATCATAATCCATCCATGTACATAAGATCCAACTCATCTTGTTATCATGCCACTTTAATAATACTCATCTCATTTAGTTCACATGCCAATTTTCATATCAAACTCATCATCTACAATTCATGAATCATGCCAAGCATACATAATACTCCATTATATACATGTTTCTCATCATAACATTCATACCTAAACCAATACCAATCATCCAAGAACAAACAAGCATCCAAACAGCACCCTGTCTCGCCCAACCCCTCGCTCAGGCTGAAGGGTCTCGCTCAGGCGAGACGTGCTCGCTCAGGCGAGACGTGCTCGCTCAGGAAAACCACGCAGGATCTGGCTTAGGTGAGACCCCTCTCGCCTGGGCGAGATACTCGCTCGCTCAAAAATAATGAACGGGTCGCCTGGGCAACCACTCGCGTAATAGGGTCTGGGCGAGTCTCTGTTCATCTCGCCTAGGCGAGACGGGCTCGCTTGGGCGAGATTAGCAGGTCTCGCCACTGTTTTCCTGCAACAGTTACCCACGCCAGTCCAAACCACGGATATTCATACATTCACAGTTATTACAACATCAAACCATTCACATGACCTCAAAACAATAGTTACATGACAAGACAGAAACGAAACACGAGAGTGAGCTAGAGCTTCCCTACCTGGAAAAAGTTAGCGGAGACCTCGACGGCACTACAGCGAGCACTACAGCTCTATGTATGAACTAGAGAGCTAAAAACAATAGAGAAACAGAACCAAGGGTGGGTCGTTACGAAGCCCTAACTAGAAAAATGCCAAGGAAAACAATGGAAATCATACGAGCTAGGAAGGGGTACTTACGCGGAGTAGGAACTGGGTTTGGAGTTAGCTCAACGTGGACCTTAGGACAAACCTTAGCAGAACGGGAAGGAAAGGTGACGGCTGTTGAGTTTTCTACAAGTGTGGAAAGTGTAAGTTAGGGCAACCTAAAAATGTTTTATCAATTGGGCCCGCCCTAGGCCCAATTATAAGGGACAACCCTTTACTTTAGGGCAGAAAATAATAGGGCAACTTTAATGGGCCTTACACACATTCTACAATAGTCTTAATACAATATTTTCTTCTTGAAAATAAATACATTCACATAATACATATATACCATATCAACGTACCATAATAGATTATGATGCATGTTTTGACTCTATTCGACCTTACTAACATACAATTCAACACTAGATTAAGTTAGTGTAATCACATATTATTTTATGTTTTTGATTGATAAAATATCATTTTGTTTATTTATATTATTTATAATTGTAGTAACATTTTGATAACATGATGAAATTTTAAAAACTATTATAATATTAATTATATGAGGAAACAGTACGAAATTAATTTAAAAATAGATAACTTAAAAAAATTAAAATTGAAAATAATATACAAAAACGTAAAAGAATGATTATAATAATAAAACTATATACTAGATTGACATTATATGAGAATATAAAAGAATTTAATAGAAAAAAGGATTACTGAATGCATTGATTGTTGTTGGCGTACTGAAAAAGAAAAAGAAACTATAACTCTTCTTCTGCTGCATTTCGAAAGTCGTGCATTTGCCAGGTTCCATAAATCCATGAAAGTGCAATGCAATGTTTGATAAATCTGGGAGATGCAACTTCAACAACACAGTACAAACTCCTTTTCTCTCTCTCACTCTCTCACGTCACCTAAGTAACACAAACAACACGCATCAAATCAACTTTTGCAGCTTTTATTCCTTATTTTCTTAATATGTCATGCAACAAATAATTCTAAAAGAGTTTCTGATTCTTTCAGACATAAGTAAATCTTCTTTTTCATAAGAGGTTAAATGATTTTTTTTTTCATTTCTGTGAGATTTATTTAATGTAATTATTGTTTAAAAAAGTTAATGTAGTTATTTTTGTTATATTTATGTTGAGGGTAAGGGTTATATGAGATGAATGTAGTTATTTTTGTTATATTAATGTTGATTATATAAGAAGAATTTAAAAATAAAAAATTCTTGAATTTTTGTAATGTCATTTAATGATTTATATTATCATCTAGTTTTGACTCCAAGATAGAAATAATATTGTTAGGTTAATAAAATTATTTAAAATATATTATTTATTTTGGAGTTTAAAGTTTTATTTTTAAATTTTTAAATGTTAAAGAAGAAATATGTATTTAAGTTATCATGATACGAGAATATTAAATATATTGAAATAATATTCTCGGTCGAAATTTAAAGGGAATGAAAATTCATCTCTTTATAGAAGTTCAAATGAATAAGGTTTCAATTTTTTTTTGACACAATGAGTTCTGCGTTTAGAATCCTTTTTTTTTAAATCAATCCAGTCAAGATTAATCATAATATTCGATTTATTATCTATTCTAAAATTTAAAACTATTATAATTTTTCCTTGCAAAACGTTTAAAAGAATTAAAAATATTTAAATTATCTTGAATCTTTGTTTAAAATAATATAAAACTATTAAATTTATCATAACATACTTATATACTCACTCAACAATATCTACATGAATATAATAGAAAACATTATATTAATTTTTGATATAAAATTAAAAAATCATATTAAATAAACTTTTGTGATATGGAGATCAAATACCTGTTAAACCTTTTCATAATAACTAAAAGAAATAGTGAGTAATTTTTCATATTTTAGTTTACATTGCCGACTGTTATGTTTGTCACATACGATTATGTTGGTTATGATTAAACATGGTTTTCGTGTGGACCCACTGTGGTCATAAATTTCTCATAATGCGTTTCAATGAGGAGTCCTTCTCACAAGATACTTTCCCAAAACAAAAATCCAATACTTTTTATTTAGTATCGTATTTGTACTGTCTTCAAGACCAATTTTAATTATTGGTTCAAAAAAAATTATAATTATGAAAAATAATATTTTTTATAGCATTTTAAATTACAATTTGATCATTCTTAACCCAATAAGATCATAAAGCTGTTTTCCTTGAGACATGACTTTTATATTAATACGTGTATCCAATCACATATTTTTGGTATATACTTTTCTATTCACACATGATCATATATTATATGGCCAATTCCAATAGTATATGATTGGATAAACAAAACCGAATTAATTTCGATTATTCAATTTCGCTTATAAAAAAAGTTGATGTCTCAAATTTAACTTATTTAATTAAAAACTTGAATTTAACTTGTTAAAACAATATATATTAAGTTTGAGTTTCATTTTTTAGCTCATTTATAATTTAACTACTTTTGTTTAATGATTTTTTTAAAAATTATCTTTAAATTTTATCAATATAGAATCTACAAATGATTTTAATATTAATATGTAAGATCAAAATTTAATAAAATAATACTACTAAAATAAAACATCAAATAGTCAATAATAAAAAACAAATAATTCATCGAATAGAATATACTTTTACAATTATCTAAAACATAACCATAGTAACATGACCTGTACATATATACAACTCAAGAAAACTAAAGAATTGAAATGAATAATATAAATTTTCTCAAAAGATACTACAAAAAGAAGAGACTCTAGTCTAAGAACTTGACAACTACTTCATTTCCTTAAGGTAGCTCAACACTTATTTTTTTATCTACTCACACCAATGAAAGTGATCATTGCCAAAGAAAACAACCATAAAACGCAACAACAAAATAAGAGAGTAACCTAATATGCAAAATAGTCATCATATATCCTTAATTTAGCTTATATTATCCTACCAAGAATTTACAAAGACATACAATTACAAACAATTAAAGATATTCTAGATTCAATTATCCGAATATATGCATTGAGTTTGGATTCATCGGAGATAGACACTTGTAGTGACCTTTACTGCTCTGTAGAGTCATTGCCAATGAGTTTTACCCTACCACACATAAGGTTAGTCCTCCCATCATCATGAGAACCCTAGAACCGTTCAAAGACTATGACCTCTTAGTACTCTCACCACCTAACCCATTATACTCTACATGAGTGTGGATGGTTAGTAAAGTGTCAAGATAGTTCTATTCATAAATCCATACTACAATGCATACTATAAAGAATCACAACTAGTGGAATTTCCTCTTATTGAATTTCTTGCATTATATCCACTCATACCTTTTCTAAAAATCTTTGGAAACCAATAATATCTGTAATCAAAACTAGAAAAATATGAAACAGAACCAGTAGCAGAGACTTGCGCTCGGTGATACTAGCACTTAGTGATACCTAAGGCGTGCCTAGCATTGACATCACAATGGCTCACTTTCCATCGATCACCCAACAACCTAGGTTGGTGCCTAGTGCTGGTGACCCCTAGAGCTTTCTATGATGAGAACGCCCAATAGTGCAAACAAATTCCTAATGTTAGAGGCAATTGGAACCCCTAGAACAAGCACGCCCAACAATAGAAACCACCGCCCAACGCCCTACATAAAACTTGCTCTCTAACTTAAATTTTTATATTGACACCCAACACCCCCTAGTCATGCCTAGTGCCATGATAGCAAATTTATGAATGGCAAAGTTTTACTTGCTCAACTGCTTAAATTGGTACTTTTCACCCTTTTCTTATTTTTAGCTATTTCAGAAACACTTATTAACTAATACCAATTGGTTCAATTATTTAATCTGGAACTCTCTCATTCACTTAACATGAAAAACAACCAACAAATCACCATAACATATTTGAGCACATATTACATACACATATTTATAACAAATTCAACAACACAAATCAACAAGATTGAAGCAAGCAATAATTCAAACTCAAAGTTTTATCACATTCCATTTACGGTCAACAATTTGAATAACAACCAAATGTAAAAGAAATAAAATTAGCTTCCCTCACCTATAAGACAGTTCTAACAACTCCTAACACACCAAAGCACCTTACACTCCATAGGATGTTTTATATACACATAGAAGCATCATAAGAATGATCAGATCATACCATTATGATCACTAGTCTACATAGACTCATATTGATGACTCTAAGGTCACATGCTAATCAAAATATAGCAAAACAATATTCACATGAACTCAAATAACAACAATTCTCCAATTTTTCCTTCAAAAATTCAAACAACCCTAAAAAACATACCTTTCTTATCACAAGTGAATACCTTAATTAGCAATTTGACGATATGTGCTCAAGTGACTCACCCTTGCACTTGCAATCGCAATCACACTTCACATAGATTTGTGGTATGCTTGTGCATTGGTGAACAATGTGAAAACACACCACACCACGACCTAGTTCGTAGAGTCCAACAATAAGAAAACAACTGTGAGAAGAATGTGATTCAAATTTACATGTCATTTGTTATTTTAAAATGTAAACCACACATGTAAAATAAAAAAAATATCCACGTCATCTTCTCCATTATACAAGTCCTCATAAACTTAACACCATTTAACTTAACACCATTCAAAATGGATGATATATTCCTAACATTTCAAAAGTATAAGAATGTTTTTTATATAAACTTTTAAAAGTATACTAGCGTACACACATGCTGTCGCACCTGTGTGTACCATTTTTTTTAAATATACATGATATTATATTAGTAGGTGATGATAATGTAATGTTATTAAGTTATAATATATAAAATAAAATTATATTTATTAAAAATAAAGTAAAATATATTAGAAAAGGTGAGAGAATAACTGTTGATAAATAGAGAAAAAGAGAAGAACAGAGATAAACGATTTTATAAAAAATTTTGTAAAAGTAATGGTCAATTTTAAAATTTTTTATAAATAATTATATTTTAAAGGATAAAATTGGTATTTTAAAATGTGGACACAATAGAGGAAATCCTCTTTATATATTGTTATAGATAAATTCTGTATAGTATGGCCTACCGCCGGACCACCGGACCATCGGTCAGGCGGACCAAGGACCATCGGTCAGGTGGACCCTCATTTATGAAGACAACCGACAGGATGCACGACCCATCGGTCGGGCGGCCACACCAAAATCGGGATCAATAATTAGGTTTAAAACGCAATTGGGCCATGATTAAGAAACCCTAATCACAGGCCCAAACCAAAAACTATAAATAGAAGCCCAAGGTAGGTTGGTAAGCACCTTCAACTCGTATTTTATTACAGCATTTACTGCTACCTACCGATCGGTCTTAAACTGACTTAAGCATCGAAGCCTTTTAAACAGGTACCCCGATCACCCGAGCAGCCGAACGGGAGGAGAGCCGAGCTACGGAGGGAAATGCAGGACCTGGATGTTAACTGTGGGCGGATCCGAGAAGAGCTTGACTGGACGACCGAGCGGCAAGAGAAAGAACTGTATAAGCTCGTTAAGGAGGACGTCAAACAAGAGGAGGAAAAAGGTAATTTAAGTGTTGATTGTAGGTGCTTGGTCCCTACACCTGAAACATTTTGGCACCCACCGTGGGGTCGAGCAGTGATGGGCCGATAGGCCGAGCAGTCATCTATAGACCTTATACCCTTATGGTGACCACAAGAAATAGGACCAGTAACGCTGACGAAGGAGGATGGCCGATGATCAAGTTGACACCAGGGCAATGATCAGTGCTTTGCAGCAGAGGATAGAAGATGGGCCGATAGGCCGACCGGGGATCCCTACGGGACCCAAACTAAGCCTGGCGCTAGAAGTAGGAGGAATGGCCGACGATAAAGTTGACACCAGGGCGATGATCAGCGCTTTGCAGCAGAGGATGGAAGATAGGCCAATAGGCCGACCGAGGCTCCCTACGGGACCCGAACCAAGCCTGTTCGATCAAAGGGCGAGCTTTCTCGAAAGCCCCGTTCGAACAGCACCGACCCAAGCGGTCAAACGAAACCCCGATAGGGTATAAGTGACACGTGCTGTCAAAAGGAACGCCCTTACAGGGCATTCCACTAACTTAGCTAAAAATAGCTTTTCAATGCCGATGGGCCGATGGGCCGCTAGGCCGACCGAGGCTCCTTACGGGACCCGAACCAAGCCTGTTCGATCAAAGGGCGAGTTTCCTAGAAAGCCCCGTTCGAACAAGACCGACCCAAGCGGTCAAACGAAACCCCGATAGGGTATAAGTGACACGCGCTGTCAAAAGGAACGCCCTTACAGGGCATTCCACTAACTTAGCTAAAAATAGCTTTTCAATGCCGATGGGCCGATGGGCCACTAGGCCGACCGAGGCTCCCTACGGGACCCGAACCAAGCCTGTTCGATCAAAGGGCGAGTTTCCTCGAAAGCCCCGTTCGAACAAGACCGACCCAAGCGGTCAAACGAAACCCCGATAGGGTATAAGTGACACGCGTTGTCAAAAGGAACGCCCCTACAGGGCATTCCACTAACTTAGCTAAAAATAGCTTTCCAATGCCGATGGGCCGCTAGGCCGACCGAGGCTCCCTACAGGACCCGAACCAAGCCTGTTCGATCAAAGGGCGAGCTTCCTCGAAAGCCCCGTTCGAACAGGACCGACCCAAGCGGTCAAACGAAACCCCGATAGGGTGTAAGTGACACGCGTTGTCAAGAGGAACGCCCCTACAGGGCTTTCCACTAACTTAGCTAAAAATAGCTTTTCAATGCGGATGGGTCGATGGGCCGCTAGGCCGACTGAGGCTCCCTACGGGACCCGAACCAAGCCTGTTCGATCAAAGGGCGAGCTTCCTCGAAAGCCTCGTTCGAACAGGACCGACCCAAGCGGTCAAACGAAACCCCGATAGGGTGTAAGTGACACGCGTTGTCAAGAGGAACGCCCCTATAGGGCTTTCCACTAACTTAGCTAAAAATAACTTTTCAATGCCGATGGGCCGACCGAGGCTCCCTACGGGATCCAAACCAAGCTTGTTCGATCAAGGGATGAGCTTTCTGAAAGCCCCATGTGAACAGAACCGACCCAAGCGGTCGAACGGAAGCCCGATAGGGTATAAGTGACATGTGTTGTCAAAACGAATGCCCCTACGCGAGCTGATTAACAAATAAATAACCAAAGTGAGGCAAACACGTAAGTTGATCGTCATCAACAAAGAATCCTATCATTTCACTGTGCCTCGATCGGGCTTTTTGATAAACCCTTTTCGCTTCATCTCTAACATTGCTCAAGGCTTGGAGGGCTTGTGTATAGTATGGCCTACCGCCGGACCACCGGACCATCGGTCAGGCGGACCAAGGACCATCGGTCAGGTGGACCCTCATTTATGAAGACAACCGACAGGATGCACGACCCATCGGTCGGGCGGCCACACCAAAACCGGGATCAATAATCAGGTTTAAAACGCAATTGGGCCATGATTAAGAAACCCTAATCACAAGCCCAAACCAAAAACTATAAATAGAAGCCCAAGGTAGGTTGGTAAGCACCTTCAACTCGCATTTTATTACAACATTTACTGCTACCTACCGATCAGTCTTAAACTGACTTAAGCATCAAAGCCTTTTAGACAGGTACCCCGATCGCCCGACCAGCCGAACGAGAGGAGAGCCGAGCTACGGAGGAAAATGCAGGACCTGGATGTTAACTGTGGGCGGATCCAAGAAGAGCTTGACTGGACGACCGAGCGGCAAGAGAAAGAACTGTATAAGCTCGTTAAGGAGGACGTCAGACAAGAGGAGAAAAAAGGTAATTTAAGTGTTGATTGTAAGTGCTTGGTCCCTACACCCGAAACAAATTCCAATTTGACATAAAAGTACAAAGACTAGAAATATACTTAACCCTTAAAAGTGATCATCGTATTAGAAATATTATTTATTATAAAATTAGAAATTTTATTATAATTTTATTTTAAAATATGTTTCAAAATATTAAAAAGAAAAACATATTTAAATTATTTTTATCCACTACTGCTAAAAATGTGAGACTATTATATTATATGAGATATAAACTATTATAGATGAGGAATGAGAAATAAACTCAGAAAAAGAAAGAATAGCTTAGCACGAAAGTAATGTGGTCATGGTCATACAGAATAAATGTGGCTCCACTGGTCAGCGTGACGATACGTAGACGCAATGGGAACGAAGCCCAGACAAATTACTCCATCACACACACAAATCAACGTTTCCGCGTAGACAGATCACACTCCGTTTAGCAACTGTGAACCTCTCTCACAAAAATATATATAAATATTTAATCTTTTAAATATATATAATAAGTGGGAAACCAAATTTTGTAATATTAAAAATAATCCAAGGTTGCTCGTCCAAATATGAAAGTGGATAAGCGTTATTTTATATCCAAAACATGTCCCACGAGAGGGTCACTTTGGATTTTCATCATTATCAATTCATCACCATAATTGAAAGAGGATGTGTTTAAATAAAATGCTATATAATATAACTGGAAAAACATCTAAACGGGTGTGATTATATTAGATTATATATGTTAGATTAGATTAATTATAAATTTTTTGCAACTTTTAAGAAAATATTAATTTACTTCGAATCTACCTTTTCATCAGACATGTTATTAGGAGCCTTATTTGCATTACGACACGTTGTTTTATTTTGTACTTTGTATTTTCCGAAAGGAATATTAAACTACATATGTTTGTTGTTTTATTATCTGAAATAGGAACACAAAAAATAAACCATGACTGTTGTAATTCTCTTTTTCTTTTCTTTCTCAAATACTATATTTTCAGAGTTTGACTGTTCTTAAACAAACATATTAAGTAATGTTGCCAAACTTTTTTAGTTGTTCAAAATAAACAGCATATCACGTTGATTAATATTTAATAACTGTGTTATGAAATTATGTGAACTAATTAACCGTAACAGAGCTAGAAAAAAAAAAAGAAACATGTCGAGCAAAGCAAATCTCTCTTTTTCCTCTTAAACGCGATTTACAACACAACTGTCTCGTCTCGTGTTCCCACCACCCCATATATAACCCTTTCTTTTCTCTTCTTTTCTCTCTCTCTCTCTCTCTTCCCAAAGAAAAATCCATCTTTTTTCTGTGTGATCAGAGGGGTAACAACGATTGCTTCTTCAATTCTTTCTAGAATATAACTTGGATTCGATCAAGTCACGCACTTTTCTTCGATTTGAATGGAGGGTCATCATCTCCATCGCCACCATGGGCAACAACAACAACCACAGCAACAAAGGCTTCCGCCTCAGAATACGAGTGCCAACGTGGATGCGTCTGATAGGTTTCCCCAATGGAGTATCCAAGAGACTAAGGAGTTTCTCGTGATTCGTGCAGAGCTGGATCAGACTTTCATGGAGACTAAGAGGAACAAGCAGTTATGGGAGGTGATCTCAACGAGAATGAAGGAAAAGGGTTACCATAGAAGTGCAGAGCAGTGCAAGTGCAAGTGGAAAAACCTCGTTACTCGCTACAAGGTATATTTCTTCATTCATCTAACTCATACAAGAAAGCATAAAAAATCCATGTCTTACACAGATTAATAAGAGTCTAAATACTTCAAATCTTGCCTATATTTATACATATACATATATATACATATATCAGCTTCATGGTACTTCTGAAAATTTGAAGATTTAGGTGTTGTTATTCAGATACTTGGTGAGTTTAAACTCATTTTAACTGTTGACTCAAAGGAAAATAACTGTAGTAAAATGCTTATAGTTTTCTGGGTGTCACAAGAACTATATTAAATTAACATTTTTTCTCTCGTGATAAAGATGGGAATTTATTAAAAACTAACACGAGCTTAACAGATTTCAATAAAATAGTTGTGAAGGGTGTTTGAATAAGTTCTAACTGGTGTTAGTTGTTGTAAGGTTTATTTTCACATAAACTAAATGGTATATATCTTCGTTTTTGAGACGTGAAGGGGTTTGAAACAATGGAGCAAGAAGCGACGAGGCAGCAATTCCCATTTTACAATGAGTTCAATGCGATTTTCACGGCAAGGATGCAGAGAATGCTGTGGGCTGAAGCTGAGGGTGGGTCAAAGAAGAACAAGGGGACGCAGCTTTCATCCGATGAAGAAGAAGATGGCAATGAAGAGAGTGCAGAAGCTGGTGGTGGAAGAAAGAAGAAAAAGGCAAAGATAGCAGGAAGTGGTGGTGGTGGTGGTAGTTTGAACAGTTTGAAAGAGATTCTGGAGGAGTTCATGAGGCAACAGATGCAGATAGAAGCACAGTGGATGGAAGCATTTGAGGCAAGGGAAAACGAGAGGAGGTTGAAGGAGATGGAGTGGAGGCAAGCCATGGAAGTGTTGGAGAATGAGAGGATAATGATGGAAGAAAGATGGAGAGAAAGAGAGGAACAAAGAAGGATCAGAGAAGAAGCTAGGGCTGAGAAAAGGGATGCTTTAATCACAGCTTTGCTAAACAAGCTAGAGAGGCAAGAAATGTGATGAAGATGAAGATGAAGATGAAGAATTGAAGACTTTATTCAGTTCCATGATCTCCACACATTTGAAGAGGTTAGTGTTGGATTGTTCACAAGAAAATACAAATATAGTGGGCACCAAGAAAAAGGCAAGATATGTAGTTAGTAGTTAGGAAGCCAAGTAGGCAAATAGTGTGTTTTCTCTTCCATGAAACAAAGCTTGATGATAGAGATTTGTTCTTAGTAAAAATTTCTTAGAAAAAAAAAATTAACTTTATGGTATTCTTGTGGTTTTCTTAACTCTCTCCCTCCATTGCAAAGAATCATAATTTTTTGTTACTTTGCTTTGGGAAATGGTAATTATGGTTTTCTTTTTTGGTCATACAAGTAGGCACTAGCTGTGTTATGATTGAGAAAAGACCAATATCTGGTGTGTGAGTGTGTGTCCCCGCAAGAAATATAACAATGTTTGAAAGAGGCTCTCGATCTGGTAGTAGGTGTAGATGGATGTATAAACTATAGTGAGCACTATATGCTTCAAATTCTCATTTACCTAACAAACAAACAATTGAAAACAGGCACAATATCATTGTCCGCAATATAATGCTCGCCATAATGGCTATTCCATATACATTTACACCCACAGTTTTATCTTTTATGGTTAATGGATCATTTGTTGAAATGCTTCACTTCACACAAAGTGCCCTTAGTTTCACTTTCGGTACAAGTGAAAAAGAAAGGAGTATGTACCAACATACTTACTTTGGACACCAGCAGAAGTAGGGTTAACTTAATTGTGGTCTAATTTTAAGTGTATTAATTCACATCAAGTTGATGATTTTTGTTGCGAATCCCTTATATGAACTCATGTTTTGTTAGTTTTGTGTTTTTTCGATGATTGTTCTTTGAAAGACTCATCATTCTTAAAGGTTGTGGTGGAGAATAATGAAGAAATATAATATTCAAGTAATAAAGACGAAAAAGTTAAATATTATGTAAGGAAAAAGGTTCTGTTACTTTTTTGAAGTTAGTGTTAAGTCTTTCGTATGATATGAGTTTAACTTAGGTATTATTATTGTTAAATCTTTTCGGCACCTTTAAAAATTCATAAGTATAAGAACCTGGGTAATCTTGGTTGAAATACTTTTACGTACAAAGGAAAACAATAGGGTAAACCTTAATTTTCGAAAGTACAACATAATAAATCTGCTAGTTAAGGATAAATTTTGGAGCTGAATTTGGTATTTTGCATCCACATTAGGATATTTTGACAGCTAGCTGATATGGTTTTGCATGCACACGAGAGTTCTTGAAGGGTTAGTGACATTGACATGTGTACGTGAGAAAGCTAGGTAGGTGTAATTGAAGCAGGAGAAAAGTTATATCAACCTTAGGTATGAACTCATGACTTTTCTTAGATAAATTTGTGCTGCATGTTACCATGTTTTATAATCATCAATGTTATGAACACGCATGCTAATCGACTTTTTTTTTTCCTTTGGAAAAAAAAAAAGGTAAGGTAAGAAGAAATGGATACATATATAGATAACTAAGATAGAAATCTTATTTGAAAAAGAAAATACTGGAATATATAGATTTGTGATTCATTTCTGAATAAATGAATGAATTAATAAAATTCAAGTATATATCTACAATATTTCCCCCTCTCTCTATATATAGATATAGAGAATAAAATACCTAGATATACTCATTCATATAACTGAAGTAACTAATGAATAATGTTGGTGTGGCTGACTGAGATTCAGTTTTGTACACAAAGTTAAAAATTTATATATTATCAAAATTTTGATGCATGTTTTTCCAGATATAGAAATTAGCTGGTGTGCATTAGTGTTGACATATAATTAAAATTTCTGATATTAATCCATTATTAGTTATTTAGAGAAAAACATTACCAAGTTACCAAAATTCTCAATTCAACTAAAATTATCATAATATTTTTCCAATATACAATCAATCACTCAAGTATAAAAAAATGTAAGTTAAATTTGTTATACAATATGAAGTAAAAGAATGAAAACTATGATAGAATAGTTATATAATCATAGTCATTTTTATTCTGTTACATAAACTATAAGCATTATTAGAAGGATCCGATGTTGTGGTATGCAAACTTCTTGCAGTTTGAAAACGAAAATTAGTGAAAATGACTCAAATATTATTTAGATCGCAAAAAGAAAAGGAAAAGAAATGTATGAATTGAGAAATATTGAATCACATCATGCTGTATTTGACTAATTATATATTGTTAATAATTATGCTTGTGCTTGTTTATTCTACGTATAATTCTTTTTGGATTTAATGATGATAAAGAGAATTATAATTAAGTTGATTACTTATTTCTTAATCAACAAATGTTTGAGTGTTCCTTGCGTATACGACATGCTCAATGTGTTATTAATTAACAAAACGAACTTTCACATTGCTCTTTCATATTAGTATGCACCTTTTGGTTGTGCATCACCAAACTTGTGTATTTGGATCTCACCATATACACTATGAATTATATTCATTTATTTTTCCTAAGTTAAGCTCTTAGGTTCAAGAAAAAAAAAACTAAATTATTTAACATTAATATTTTAGGCTCTCACTTAGATTGCTAACTGTACTTCCTGTGACATACCAGTTGGTGAGTAATTAAATTGAATAAATGCTCAAATATACTAATTGCGTGACCAAATCATTGATCGAATCTACACATGAGGCTGAAAATAGTGATGTGAATTAATATACGTTTTTAATGAAAAGAATCATGATTGAGTATTAATGAAAAGAATGGATGAATAATTACAAAAAGGTGTCATTCATGGGAAAAAAAATGATAACATGAGTCAACAAACGATTCATTCATATGTATCATCATCACAAATAAATTTAGATTTTTATGTAGCGATGAACATTTTCCCAATTACAGTTTGTACATGCAAGATTCATCTAAAACTATTTATTTTTTTGTCGTAAAAGCATTTTCTCAGTCACTAAGTTTTTTTTTTTTTTTTTTATCAGCAATATATATCTCTAAAAGAGAACAATAACATGATACATGAAGTATCATGAACAAAAGTTGAGGTTTGAATGAGAAAATTTTCAAACGTCAAATTCCTGTCTTGAGAATTCGACAAGGTTTCCTCTTGTAGTAACAGTATAAAGTCAAATTACGTGTTGTTTCTTGAATATTTGAACAGTACCTTCTTAATCAGAACCAATTGATTTGAAGTATTGCTTTGAGAACACGGTTTTACATAAAACAATGTGCTGTGCAAATTATTCCTTGGAACATAAATTCTCTCTTACAAAACAACAAATATTAGGAACCATTTTTATACAACAAATAACCCAAATATTACTGTACAATTCTTCTATCTTTACAATTAAAAAAATTTAATGGCGATCACATTAATCATATAAATGATGAAAATGTAGCTATTAATCTTTAATTATATGTGCCAAGATTTATTAGATGACCATGCAGCACGCGTACCATAGGTTGAGCTGACACATAATTCCTAATGCGTGTGGGTTAAAGAATGGGTCCATTACTTTTTTATCTACCATTGGCATTAATATTTTCTTTTTTAAGTTTTATGATTGTTTTCGTATTAAATATTATTTTTATCTATTATTTTATTAATATTAGATATTTGTCATTTGAAATGTACATTTTATTTTATGTTTTAGTTTAAAATATACTTTATTACCATATATTTCTTTATTTACTTACAATAAATAAATTAATATTTAATTTTTTATTATTATATTTGTGATAAATATTTATTTTTTATAGAAGTTCCATGTTAATTAAATATAAGATACTTTATAGTATATAAGTAAGGAGATCTTGCTGATAAAAAGAAAAATAAAAACAATCCTTTACATGATTGTGTGAAGATAAGTAATTAGACTTGATTGTGAAAAATAAAAAAAAATCAGCATTCTTAAAGAATAAATAGATGTAAGGGAAAATAAATCGAGGTGGGGTTTACTTTTTCTTTTCTATTATATCACCAACAACATAGTAAAAATTATTAATTATAAAACTCATCAAATTAGTAGGTTTACATTTTATAAGTAAAATAATTAACAGAAAAAGTGCAGAACCTATGAAGCAGCAAGATTCACATACCAGTTTCAAAAAAGCAACTATTTCCTCCCCTTTTAATACAAATCATGACCATGAATGACTTTATAATCTTGTTTATAAAGTCATGCCAAAGAGTCCCTTGAAAACCAATTTTGTTCCTTAAAAGCAACAAATTAAAGTCGACATGTTACTCAGTATCAAACCAATGAAGTATATTCTGTGTCCTTTTTTTGTCTCAACTTCGCCAGAAAATAAAATAAATATGTATTATTAAAAGTACGATCGATCCTCTTTATTGGTACGATCTTTGCGTAAGGAAAACTAAATTTTTAGTACAAACTTTGAAACGTTATACTAACAGTTGATATATTGTACTAAATATTCATAATACAAGTCAATATTTTATATCGGAGGATAATTTATAAAAATAATGCTTGGAGATCAAATAGAAAAACACTATTCGATATTTATCACCTAAATATAAATAAATTTAAGATATAAGTAAATGTAAATTTCATTTTATAAGTTTATTTTATAAAATTATTTTAATTTTCAAGATAAAGTATATCTTAACAAAATTTATTATACTAAAAATCTACCGCATAGAAAAAAATGTGTTGTTCTATTTTGCTTGTGACTATGTTTTATATTGACCTATAGTAACAATACACGAACACGATCGATTTTGAGGAACATGTGACACCGACACAAAAGACACGAAAATGCATCCTTGGACATAATTACTAGGATTGCACTCAACAAGTTGTTCATGAATGATGGTGCCTACGAAGTTGTTCCCAATATTAACTGTTTTTGCTCTTTTTGTGTCTGCAACTATACGTAATTCTTGATGAGGTTGGTTCCCAGCTACACGAAATTCTACTAATATAGTAATCCATTACTCGGGATTCAACGTTCAAACATACGCGTTTGTGACAGAAAATTGGCACTATGAATTTGTCACCAACTCTGTTAAATATTTATTACTTGCCATGGTTATTGTGTAAAAAAATTAAGTCAAATAGCACTAAAGCACTAAACATATAAAACAATGAGCTGAATAGACGCAAGGCATAAAGATTGGTTAAATCATATTTAAAACAATGAATTTCTATACAATATAAAAGTAGTTTATAACCTAACCTAACCCAATTCCAAGATCTAATTAACCTATATATATGTAAAGGATTGTTCAGGTCTTTATAAAGATTAATTTAATGGTATTTATATAGAAACTCCTATATCCAGGATCATTTCCCGCCTTTAATTAGAGAATATTAGTTAAAGACAACTTTCTTTTAATTGGTGAAAAATAGTTTTTATTTTTTGTGAGTAGTTAATTATTCTTTGTTGTTTTTTCACATTTCACTCATATATTCAATTAATTTTGTTATATTGATTCTATTAATTTCTCTTTTATTTGTTTTCCACCGCTTCAGACATACTGATAGTACAACTATTTCAAATACCACACCCACTATCTTGAAAGAAGGTACTCGTAGGCTCATTAGTCTTGGTTCAAAATGAAGAAAAATTTGCAAGAAAGATTCAAACCCCTACCCCTCTAAAGGATTACATAACTAACACAATGAAGGCCTTTTACCTTATTATTTTGGATCTTTTTACATCAGAGATAGGTCAAACCTAATAGTGTCTGATGTAAATATTAAGTTAGAGACTAGTAGAGACAATTTACGTCAGACATTACCAGATCCGATGTCACTATTATAAATATATGTTATAACTATGCTGATAGAATAATGTTCTATGAAAAACGTAACTTATAAAACTATGGTGAAACTTTGGAAATTACTGGCACAATGTAGGCTACAATTGAGATAAAAATCATAGCCTATACTACTAGTATCAATATAGGCTTTAAAAATCCACGGTGACATTTTTGAAATTATTGTCAAAATATAGGCTAAGAGTGAGATAAAAATTGTAACCTATACTCTGACTTCTTCATTATAGGCTATAATAATTTGAAGGAACCGTAACCTATACTAAACAGTCTCAGTACTTATCTCAACCTTAACCTATACTGAACAGTCTCAGTACTCATAAGTATTGGACATAGGTAGTGATCCAATATAGTCTATCCCCAATAGTAAAAAAATTCCACTTCTAACATATATTGCAGGGGTAGTTCATTTCTTTTTGTGATTGCACCACTCTTTTGACATCTATCACACTTTCTACAATGTTCATGAGCATATTTAAAAATAGTAAGCCAATAAAATCTTGATTGCAATACCTTAGCTGTTGTTCTCTCCTAATTGTAGTACTCTCCATATGGTGAATTATGACAATGCCATAGCACATCCCTTGTTTCATCACCAAATAGGAACTTGTGAGTTCATATTTATGACACCATTTAATTTTAATTTTGATTATTTAATTGAATTTTTTAGCTTAAAACAATGTCTTAATTAACAATTATGATAATTGGGTTAGTTGAACTTGCGCGATAAAAATGTCTTAAAAAGTGATTTTAGTTGCATAAAATATTTTTGGATATTCTAACGTTTGTTAATACAGCTGAACTTAAATGTGGTTCATTAAAGGTGTGAAATTGAATTGTTCATAGTTATAAAATCAAGCCAAAATCATGCCATGTCATCAATCCACCACGTGTCAACCCCTCAATGGAATATCAAAGATGGTCAAAGTCTAGTCAAAGGTAGTCAATGTTGGTCAAATAAAAAGGGGTTAAGCTGTAATTATTGTTATATTGGGATTTCCCTACAAATTTGGACTGCAAGAGCACATGGGCTAAATTAGAATTTTGGGCAAGATTTAGTTATTGGTAATTATTTAGATATTTTTCGATAATTAATCATATAATATCAACTGAGAATATCTTTCAGATATTTTTAAAACTAATAAATCTATTAATTATTTGGAAAATATTGCACCAATAAATAAAATGACTATATCTCTCTAAATATTTTTAAATATTCATAATCACTATAAAGATAATTTTAAACGAAATTGAGAGATTTTAACAATAGAAAAGCCCAACTCAAGTCCTATATAAAGAGACCAAGGGGGAAGCAGAAAAGACAAGCTTGACACTTCGGAGTTTAGGAACCCTTAGGGGGGCCTAAATTCTTCCTCTCTCTCCACGCTCTTCTTCTATTTTTGTGTTACTTTTGCATTCCATAGAGTAATATTTAATTGAGAATGTACTTTGGTTAAATTTACTATGATTAATTTACAAAGTTCTTGTTTTTGATTGAGAATTTACTGTGGTCAATAGTGAGAACGCCAACAAATTAATTGATTATTTACATTGATTAATTTGCAAATCTACAACAACAATTAATTGAGCAATAATCTTTAGATTACCGATGGATCTATTTTGAAAAAGTAGTGGAATCAATCTATTTTCTTTACTATTTTTTTTTATCTAATTTTATCTTTTTCCAATTTTATTTCTCTTTTCCTTATTTCATTTGATTAACTCTTTTCTATAGCTTTTTATAAAAACTAATTTGTTAGAAATCAATTCGGTGTTCGTTGAGAGTCGACTTAGGGTTACTTTATCCTTTCTATTTTTTTGACTACTTACTAAACAGTACTAAAGTTGTTATAGATAATTAGTATTAATTTGATCGCGTTAATGATAACGTTATCATATTTGGCATCGTTGCTAAGGAACACGGTTAGAATTTTTATCATTTTAGTTCTTCTTTTATTTTATTTTTTATTTTTATTTTTTATTTTTGTTTATCACTAACGTTTTCTTTTTCTTTATTTTTTTCCTAACATTTATTCTATTTTCTTTAGTAATTTTTAAATATTTTTAAGCATACTTGTTGTTTGAGAAATTTTGTTGGGAAATTTATGAAACTAGTTGGGGAACACTTTGGCTAAGGAAAGATAATGTACTTAAGTTTTCCATTGAGACACACCTCTTTTTCCTAGAAGTCTACTCAACAAGCTTTGAATTTATTTCTTTTCAGAAAACCTCTTTCAAAAATGAAAAATCATTTTTCATATGAAAATAATCAACAATGTGATTTTCAAGTAAACTATGATTCTATCCACATCAACCACATGATTCATATGGTTATCAACAAATTGTCACACCTACTTTTGCACCTAATATAATTAGGTTAACTTTATGTCAATTTAATGATCTATATCCTAGATCATCTTTTTTGGGATATGAGTAACAACTATCATACCATGGGCAATAACCATATTCTGAGTATCCACTCCATCCATCATATTTTCCATTTGGTTCTCAACAACAACAACATGCTCTACCACAACAAGTTAGAACAATCAATGGACCATCCTATAGGGAAGTTATGTGATTAATGGATGATCTGAGAGAGAAATTAGACACCATAGATGAAAAGTTGCGAGCTTATCAACAATGAAAAGTTATTGAGAAAGAATGACATGGAAATGATAAAGTATTATACGACACGATGGAGGATGCAAGTAACAACAACTTTGTAGAATTACTTAGTACTGTTAATACCATACTCCAATGCCATCCGAGATTTCTTGAAACCCCGAAATTTAAAGCACTTCGTCATGAAATATAAGATATGCTTCTAAAGTTGGCCGTTAGAGTTGGACAAATGTCAGAAAATTTAAGTCAGCTAATGAAATACAAATCTCGAGAGGTCAGTTTAGAAAATTTTATGAAGACAATAATTGAGAAAAAGGCTGAAATAATGAACATGATAGGGGGATTGAATCAAGAGATGGAACAATTGAGCACTGATGTGAGTGAGTACACGATTTAAACGTTAGATCAATCAACACCAGAATCACATCACATTGATATATCTACTGATGGATATATTGATGAAATCATGAATACTCACTAATATGTCTACTGATGGACATATTAATTTTACTAAAGATGTTGTTGAATTTGTTGATAAAGAAATTGAAGATTCTCACACTAACATATCTGCTGAGGGATATAACGATGATGCTCAATGTGAATATAAAGTTTTATCTGCTAATGGTGATATGAGTACAATTGATCTTTTTCAAGAGCAAAGTTGTGAGAATAATACAATGGAGGAACTAAGTGAAGTTAAAGAATCAACAATATTCGAAGATGTAGCTGAAACATCTATTATTGCAACTAGCTTGGTTAATGATAAAGCAATAGAGTCAACTATGCCAGGTGAAAAGTGTTGCTCAAAGGATGAGATCATTAGGATTACTGATGATTTGGTTAACCATCCTAATGTACCTGATGATGCTGAAATTGAATTAAAGCCACACACTCCACACATCAAGTTTGTTGATGTGAATGATGAGAATAGATTTTCAATGGTGATTTTTGTTGACTTGGCTGTGGAGAAATAAAAGTCTTGTTGATATGACTGGATTGTTTCTATGATTTGCTAATTGAGTTGATTTGAGAATTTCTTGGTTAGATGTTTTGTGATAGAATTTGACCTTGTGAGTCTTGGGCCTTAATGTAAAGGATGGACTGTCATGTGTCATTCCTATTTTTCTTGAGTGACTTGCTCATGTTTTGTTTATACTCAAATGTTTAGCTTGATTCTTTTGTTTTGCATCTTAGGTGAATATATATGATTTGATATGACTGAGGCATTTATTATTTTTAGCTACTTGGCCAAATAAGCCCACCTTGATATTAATCCATTGGTAGCCCTTTGGAGCTTTAAACCTCTTTTTCTTGTGTTTAAGCCCATTGTAAATCCTTAAAATGAAAAAAAGATAATGTTTTTCTTACCTTCAAAAGAAAGAGCTAGTGGAATATGTTAAGATTGGTTGAGAAATAAAGTGTGAGGGTGGGTATCCCACCCACAAAATTATAAAAATGGCAAAAGGAAAAATTGTTGATGAAAGAGTGTTAATTGCTTTCTAAAAGGGAGCAATAAAGGATAAAAGAAAAAAAATTGTTTTTGGAATTATGATCCATTATTCTTTCTACATTACTATTTCAATAAACCCAAAAATCCTAAAATTTTTCCTACCTTTGCCTTGGCCTCATTATAACCTACAAAAAGTCCTCGTGATCTTTGAATGCATGTTTTCTGAAAGTTGTGAATATTAGAGTCTTGTTAAATATCACAAGTTTTTACCTGCATGGGTATTTTGAGTGAAAACACAAGCTAAAACACTTGAGTGAATTTTGGTTAGAAAATATACATTTTAACTTGAGTGATATCTTTCATATTTGATTGTCTTGTGAATTTCAAATATTAACTCATGTGTGAACAATAAAACTTTTCCATTTGTATATACATGATAATTTGATTTCTAGAAGATTAATTTGTCTTCAGTTGTGTTAATTCCTTTGATCCAGTGTTTATGTGAAATAAAATAACCCACAATAAGTTTTGAAATTACACAATTTTGTCCAGGAGTGCAAAAGGATAATTGTGTGTGATGAGTTCATATTTATGCCCTTATTTAATGTTTGATTCTAGGTATTTAGTTGAATTTTTGACCTTAAAAGAATGTCTTAATTGACAATTATGATAATTGGGATAATTGAACTTGTGAGATAAAAATGTCTTTAAAAGTGATTTTAGTTGCATAAAATATTCTTGGATATTCTAACATTTGTTGATGCAGTTGAAGTTAAATTTGGTTCATTAAAGGTGTGAAATTGAATTGTTCAGAGTTACAAAATCAAGCCAAAATCACACCATGTCTATTAATAAATGCGGGTAGTAGAAGCTTTAATGGCATTAAATTCTGATTGGTATCATATGGAAAAGTACTAGCTCAAATGGTTGAGAGTTCTCACACATTTAAGTACTCTCAACCACTTGAGCTAGTACTTTTCCATATGATACTAATCAGAATTTAATGCCATTAAGGCTTCTACTACCCGCATTTATTAATAGACATGGTGTGATTTTGGCTTGATTTTGTAACTCTGAATAATTCAATTTCACACCTTTAATGAACCAAATTTAACTTCAACTGCATCAACAAATGTTAGAATATCCAAGAATATTTTATGCAACTAAAATCACTACGTATTCATAGTGACCATAACGCGACCTGAATGCAGTCTTCTGAACATCTTCTAGTTTAACTAGGATTTGAGGATACCCGGATCGCATATCAATTTTTGAAAATACTCCTGCTCCTCTCAACTGGTCCAACAAGTCATCTATTCTGGACAATGGATATTTATTTTTGATCATCAACTTATTTAGTTGACAATAGTCCACGCAGAGTCGAGAGCTCCCATCCTTCTTCTTAACTAGTAGCACTGGAGCTCCCCACGGCGACGCACTCGATCGAATGAACTTCTTTTCTAGCAGATCTTCAATCTGCCTCTTCAGTTCGGCCAACTCTGCCGGTGCCATTCTATATGGAGCCATCGACACTGGCCTAGCTCCAGGGACGAGATCTATAGTGAAGTCTACATCCCTGCTCGGCGATAACCCAGGCACTTCATCTGGGAACACATCGACATATTCACCCACTACCGGTATGATTCTGATAAGATCAACTGTACTCCTTTTCTCCGACTGCACCATTATCACATAGCATGAAGCTCCATCGGCCGCCTCTTGTATCACTTCACGAATAGAGATCAATGATAACCCATCAGTCTCAGGGAATACTACGCTGCGTCGTCCACAATCAATTATGACGTGATTGTCCGACATTCAGTCCATCCCTAGTATCACGTCCATTCCCTCCAATGGCAAGCAAATGAGGTTCACTTTGAACCTGTGACCTGCCACTGCTATAGTACAACCAGAACATGCCAAGTTGGTAGATACTTGCCCTGATGCAGGTGTCGAGACTGCCAGTTCACACCCCAAATCACGGCCTACTAGTCCAAGCCTACTCACACATTCTTGGGAGATGAACGAGTGAGTAGCACCTGAGTCAAACAGAACCAGAACACTGTTATCAAACAATAAACATCGGTCCAAGATGAGATTACCTGACTGAGTGGCCTCGGTACTGGTTAGTGCAAACACTCTCTCCGTAGCTCGGGGTCGATCAGCTAACACCTTCTGCTGTTTCTGCTGCGGTGTTGCTACGCCGGCCGTCTTCTTAGTAGGACATTGACTTGCATAATGTCCCATCTTCTCACACTTGTAGCATTTCACATGTTCAGTATTAGCACCTGAACTGCCCGCCGCTTTAGTACAGTTCCTGCAAAGGTGTGGGCCACCGCAGTTATAGCATCGTAGACTTGGAGAGGAAGACTGTGGTCTGCTATATGGTGTCTTCTATGAATTACTCTCTGAGGTACCCTTCTGCATCTTCGCGACCCTGTTGGGCCTCGTCTCTAACTCTTCCACTGTCCTGGCCTGCTCCACCAGGACGGGAAACTCTCTAATTCGTAGTGGCATAAGAAATCTCTGCAGCTCATGCCTCAGGCCTCCTTCAAATTTACGGCAGTGCCACTCCTCGGTGATCTCCTGCGAGTAGAATCTCGCCAAGTACTCGAACCGATCGATGTAAGCCTGCACTAGTTTACTACCCTGCTGTAGTGTAAGGAACTCCGCCTCCAATGCATGTTTCGCTGAGTCTGGGAAATACTTCTCCAGAAATCTGGTCTTGAAGTTCGTCCAGTTTACCTCCTCTGGACGGGTCTGCATTTGCTGCTGCATTCCCGTCCACCAGTACTCTGCATCGCCCACCAGCAGGAAAGTAGAAAATGTCAACTACTGTGCCTCAGTACATGCCAGCACCCGAAATATTTTCTCACACTCCCTGAGCCAAGCATCGGCCTCATTAGGGGTAGCTTTGCCGCTGAACTTGGATGACTTATGTTTCAGAACATCTTCCATAGTCACCGCTCGAGTGGGTGGCACCATAGCTCTTGGCTGTGCCGCAACAGGCTACATGGCATCAACCATCCTGTGGATTGCTTGTGCAATCTCGTCGGCACCTGCATTGTTTCTTCTCCTCCTATTCGTCATAGCCTGAATGCGCCACATATTAACTAGTAAATCAAACAATTTATATTTCAATTCCATAGCAAGACAAAGCAACACATATACATGTCATCACGATAGGCTGACTACCCAAAGACCCCATGAAATCATTTAAATCACGGCTTTGATACCAAATGTAACGTCCTAGCCGGAAATTACTTATTAAAATAAACAAAAAAATAAATAATGATAAACAACCTCATTTATTATTCATTAATTTCCCAAAACCACGGGAAAAATTAAAACCTTCAGTTCAATACCGTATTACAAAGAAAATGGTCTATAAAGTCATTACAATAAAACCATAGTCCGATAAAATAAACTAGTGCGAATAATTCCCAAGAGTTCCCCACTCCGTCTCTATGCATCTGTTTGCTCACCTGCATCGACATATGCTCCCATGTAACAAATTACATGATCATCGCCACACATACACACAGATAGGGTAAGCTCATTTAAATAAAATCAACAAATATAATATTAAATACAACATCTTGCATTTAAACCCGGGTTAGTACATTTCTCCCTTTTTCTCTTTTTCTTCATTCCCAACACTTGCCTTTAGACGTCTATCATTTCTATACCTTTTAGGTGAGATCAACGATCGATCTTTGTTGCACAAGTGTCCACTCGCCCCTCCGACTACAGGCCACCACCTGATAGTCCACACGTAGGAATAACTTTGCCACAACATCTCACCGTGACACCAAGTGGAGCTCCCCAAAACAAACATAAGTTTGTAGTTGTTCCAGACTACCAAAACTCTATCAGAATGCATTGAAGAGGGCAATCACCTGAACCTCGTCGTACGAGCCACAACTCGCACACTCCACTAGACTTCCTAAACCATTAGGCTACAACCTAAAGTGGTCACGTGTTACCCCAATACAAGATACACTCGTAACTGGGCCCCCAGCCAAAGCCTCGCATTATGAACATCACCTAAAGCTGTGTAGAACCCTTCCTCGCGCACGATCACTGGACCAAAACCGCCTGGCACGCATCTCACGCCGCTAGGCGGAATTTGGCTCCAGACCACCTGGCGGGCATCACACACTGCCAGGCGCCAAGCGCCTGCATAATCATCACTGAACTGTCACCGCCTGGCGCACCCATCTCGTGCCGCCAACCTCCTCCCAGGCCTTCTGTTTCACATTTCCGCCTTGCGGAACCATCCCTGCCGCCAGGCGCCCTGCGCGCAGAGTGACTATTGTCACTGGTTTTTTATTCTACCGCCTGGCGACTCGCTCACGTTGCCAGGCGCCATACAGTAGCGCAATGCTACTAGTTTTTGGCACTTCAAACATGTCCCAATGGACCCCAAACCATACAACCCACCAAATTATAGAACAATTATGGCACACCAAACACGGTTCTATCACTAGATTATCACACACCTTTTAATCATGGAATTTGCAGTGTTATTAAGTTCTCTCTATTTAAAGTTTCCACTTACTTCATCATTATCAATACTTTACACCTTAACACAATACCAACATTGCACCTACAAATGACCTGAATAGGTATTTACATAGAAAACATTGCACCATCTGTTCACCAAGAATAGTCCGGTAACTAGCTTACCATACACATATACCACATGCCACAAATACAGAGCATACTTCCATAAGCTCACAGTTTTACAATTTAAACACACCCTTACACCACTCTAATAGTGTCTACCACTCACTCCACATAATACCAATTTAGTATTTATCACTCATTTACCCCAATCGCATATAGTTCCCATAATCATAGTTTGCCATTAGCTTCAGTTCATAACAACATAAAACTCTATTTAGTGTAACATATATATCTCAATTTTCACATACTCATACACACCTCCTATGATATCCTATATCGAAATTTCTTCCATGTCGCTACTCTACTAATTCTGCCAGACACACAGATATGCAGCAAAACAATCAATAGCCTCAATTACAATGGAACCTCAATTTGATCATGCATAATTGTTTCCAATTCCCAACATAAACCCTAACCCCAATTTCATACAAAATTCATGCATTCTGTAGAAACATGATATACACAGTCAACGATACTCATCAAAATTCACATTTAAGCATAGTAACATCACGACGACACCATAGGTACCCAAAAAATGGGTCTGACGCTTGTGTCGCCTAGCGGGTCGCGTGTGACCGCCAGGTGGTTTCTGGAAAAATTCCAGAAACCCGATTTCAGCTCTGACATACATATAAAATACAATTCCAATCTCTCATACATCACGATTAATTCAATAAAAAAATTAAAGCAATCAATAGGAATTGCCCTAACCTGGATTCCTTGCTCAATTTGATAAATTCGCTACTTCCTCCTTGTTCGCCAATATCCTTCTTGCTCTTTTACCAACTCAGACCCAAAACTTCACCCAACACTCACCAAGACTCTTCCTTTCGTGCTCTGTTTCTGGTATAGTTTCAGCCTTGCCAAAACCTTTCCTAATACTCAAATTTTACCTTTTAAACGGTGCTTTAAAATTAGGTCAATAATGAAAAACGGAATTGCCACTTAATTGGTGGTTAATTGCCATTCATGGTCCCTTTATGGTTGTTTTTACAGGCACCCTTGGCTGCTAGATCAGTTAGGGTTTCCTTTAACCCTTCCCATTCTATCCAAATCTAACATTAGCAAAAAAATAAAGTTTAATTTAGGTTTTCCCAAGGCTTGAACCCACAACCATACAATTGCCAAGTCAATACCAAATCATCATGCCAATTCATGTTTCATGCCAACTAATATAATTCAAATATTATATTCTTACTTAACACGAACATTCATATTATTAAAAAAATAAAAATAAATACTACACAAATGGCATATATATATATATATATATATATATATATATAATAACAATTAAATAAAACATAATTGGCATACATAGGACTAGAACCCAAGTCCTCTCACACATTTAAGTACTCTCAACCACTTGAGCTAGTACTTTTCCACATCATACTAATAAGAATTTAATGTCATTAAGGCTTCTACTACCCGCATTTATTAATAATTATTTATTTAATTATTTAAATTTTGTGGGTCTTACAAAAGATGGTCAAAATCTGGTCAATGTTGGTCAATGTTGGTTGATTTTAGAGGTAAAACAATGGACATGATTAAGGATAGTAATATTTAATTGAGAATGTACATTGGTTAAATTTACTATGATTAATCTACAAAGTTCTTGCTTTTGATATAGAATTTACTTTGGTTAATAGTGAGAACACCAACAAATTAATTGATCATTTACATTGATTAATTTGCAAAGCTACAATAGTAATTAATTGAGCAATAATCTTTAGAATACCAATGGATCTATTTTGAAAAAACAGTGGAATCAATCTAATTTCTTTATTATTGTTTTTATCTTATTTTATCTTTTTCCAATTTTATTTATTTTTTTCTTATTTCATTTGATTAACTCTTTTGTATAGTTTTTATAAGAACTAATTTGTTAGAAATCAATTCCATGTTCATTGGGAGCCGACTTAGGGTTACTTATCCTTTCTATCTTGTTGAATACTTTCTAAATAATACTGAAGTTGTTATAGATTAGTAGTATTAATTTGATCACGTCAACAACAACGTTATTAACAATCCATCTAAATAGATCTTGAAGAGATAAGTATCATCCCAAACATATAGTTGGCCTTTTTGAATAGCTTTCTCCTCTGGTGCCATTGATACTTTTCAAGAATCACACCAACTGCTTTGAAGCACGTCATGTCAGTAAACTAGGGATTTTCTTTGATTGTTAGCAGCTTCTCATTAGGGAAAGTTTCCATAATTTCTTCTTCCTTGCTTGTGATTTCACAACTGGTGAGCCTGGACAAATTATTGTCTTTGGTCACTAAAGCAAATTCTAGTAATAAAAGTTTCCACCTAATTGGTTTAGGCTTCAAGTTAGGTTTTGTGAGAAAGTATTTGATTGTCGCATGGCAGTGAAAACTTTGATGGTAGAACAAATGAAATAAGTTTTGAATTTTTCTAGCCTAAAGATAATGGCTAGAAGTTCTTTTTCTGTTATTGCATAATTAGTTTATGCTTCATTAAGCACCTTTTTGGAATAGTGAATGACATGAAATTTCTTATTCTCTGTTTGCCCCAAGATAACTTCTACAACATCGTCACTTGCATAACACATCATTTCAAAGCTGTGAACTTTGTATCCTTGATCAGGAGGTCATTTAGAGGTTTAACAATCTTTGAAAAATCTTTGATGAATCTCTTATAGAATCCAGCATGTCCTAAGAAACTTCTAATTTACATTGGTGGAGGAGGGGGGTAGTTTTGCTATCAATTCCACTTTGGCTGGATCCACCTCTATTCTTTTTTTTTGAAATTTTATGACCAAGAACAATTCCTTCTTTCACCATGGAGTGGCATTTTCCCCAATTTAATACTAAATTGGTTTCCACACATCTTTCAAATACAACATTGAGGTTTTTGAGGCAATTGTCAAATGATGAACCAAAAATAGAGAAATCATGAATGAATATGTAACATCCCGTCAGGATATTACTAATTCTTAAGAAAAAAAAGAAAAAAAAAATAAATGCGCTGCATTTAATAATACCTCATTTCCCAAAACGCGGGGAAATTAAAAGCTTTTATTAATGAAAGACAATATCCATAGTTTATAAAGTAATGGAAAATAGTCTAAAACATCTCATAAAAGTTTACATCTGATATCAAAATCATAAAATAGTCTAAGCTCCACCAGAACCACCTGCATCAACATCATTTGCTCACATGTACCGCGTATAGGGATGGCAACGGGTCGAGTCGGGCACAGATAGTGCCTACCCGCAACCCGACCCGCCACAAAAAAATTCGTCCTCTACCCGCCCATTTACCCGTCGGATATCCGCTTAAAAAATACCCGTGGATATTTTTAAAACTCGTGGGTACCCGTGGATACCCGATACCCGCAAATATTTAAAAAATTTATATTTTATAAATTTTTTAATATAGAATTATAAAAATAAAATATAAAATGAAATAAAATTTTAATTATAATTAAGTTTGACATAATAAAATATACTGCTAATTTTAATTTTAATTAAATTTAACTTAATAAAATATAAATTAAATTTTCATTTTCATTTTTTTGCGGGTAACAGGTATCCACGGGTACGGATAGTATGATACCCGTACCCGACCCGTTTATAAGTGGGTATTAAAATACCCGCTATCCGCGGGTATTAACTATTCGTCGCGGATTTTATTCGCGGATATCCGCGGGCACGGGTATTTTTGCCATCCCTAACCGCATACACGATCATCGCCAAACACAAGCAGATAGGGTGAGCTTAACAGATTAAACTCATAAATATTTATATGCATATATAAAACACACTGATTTTCATATGTACATATTATACAAGTACCCACAAATAATTCCTCATTTGATTCCATATCACATGGCCACAACCATGATTACTCGTGTTCTACATCTTCTAGTGATTACATCAAGATGACTTCCTACCACACCTATCGGCCTCAACCGATAGAGCACGTGCGGGAAACCATTGTTACGGATCACACACCGTAACGCCAGGTGGAGTTACCAAATACAAACATAGTTCGTAATGTCCCAAGACTACCAACTCGTCAGTCAACAACTGAGGAGGACAATCGATCTGGACCCATCCGTATTGGCCACAACCAGGACACTCACACCGGCAACACTCGCCATCCCGAGCCACAACTCAAGAGATACTATTCTGAGCCACAACTCAAGGAATACTACGTGCTTAATCCCCTATCCTGAGCCACAACTCAAGGGATACATTCTGAGCTCAACTCAAGGAAGACCAAAATTCCCACCTTGGAAGCATCACCAAAAGCCTTGTAGTTCACGCCTACAAGAACCACAACCCAAAGTTGCAGCAGCAAAATCGCCTGGCGGGGCACACGTGCTGCCAGGCGCTGCCAGCTTCCATATCGCATGGCGGGAGACGCGTGCCGCCAGACGCCAGACGCACATCGCCTTTGATTCGTCCTCACTGCAGGCACCGCCTGGCGGAAAGGCCCTCACCGCCAGGCGCACACGATCCAGCAGCTCCCTATTGGAAAGCTATTGCCTGGCAGACCAGCTCATGTCGCCAGGCGCATGCGGTCCAGGTGCTCTCTGTTTTCACGTTTATCGCCTGGCAGATTCCCTCTATCGCCAGACGCTGTATCAGTACAGTAGAGCCTTATGGTTTATGTTCTCTAACTCGGATTGTCTAATGCTAGTAGACTTCTAGCACCCACTATAAAACTTACCAAATTTATCATATAATTTCTTATGAGCTTGGCTAGTTACTGATGTATCTCCAACCACTTGGGTTCCCAATTTCAACAGTCCCGTTCTTAAACTTTATTAAGATCAACACTTGAAACTCTAGTCTATCAGAATTAGTCCTAATGCCAGTTAAGATGTTCCATACATTACTCTAAGTAGTACCTGTGTCTCTCACTAAGCTTGCTCCCATTTTTCCCTCTTCATGGCTTACATACATACTAAAAGCAACGTGCCATCTTACGTTCCTATCTTAACTAAACTCTTGCATTCACTCTGGCATCCAAATAAAGCCCATCAGAATCATACAATTTGATTAAACCAGATTATGCATCCCACCAGTGTCTCGACAATTTCTTTTATGTTCTAATAATCACATATACTTAACTCAACATACTTATCTACTATTTAAGTGGAATGCAACTCATAAGCTCATGATCTCGTGAGCCCAGATTCCATCATAATGAACCAATTCTTCCCAGAACAACTTCCCAAACCCTCAATGCCCATTTCAGCCACGCAGTATTATAACCTCTGCGCAGGCGCCTGGCGGCAAGCCCCGTGCCTCCAAGCGGTGCATACCATCTGGGCATTTCCAGATTTTTCCCATCACCCGTAACCCCACCATTCTTTCTTCTTTGCGAATTTCCCTCAATCTCCATTCCGATTCAATCACATTCAGAATAATCCATAACCTAATCACATTAATAAATAATTCCCAATGCCAATTCACAATATTCATTCTCGAATCATAAATAAAGATACCCCAATATTAAACCCTAAAAGGTGTTCATAGCAATTTATCAATTTAAACTTCCAACCATACATAATTCGACAATGTATCACATCATATCATCCTTAATTAAGTAGGACTTCATTTCTCCCCGATGAAAAATCACCCCAAAACACACAGAACATCAAAATCGAGTCAATTTGATTCACGTCGCCTGACGGTTCACTCGCTACCGCCAGGCGCTTCATCCAAACCCAGGCGCTTCATAGAAATTCCAGCAGAATCAGATGACATTGATATTATTCATAAGATATAGCATGCGATTCAGGCTTAACATAATTTAAAACGTGTAAAACTCCCCTAACCTGGATTCCTTGCTTAAAAGTTGATACTTGAGATTTCCCTATGATCACCAATGACCTTCCTTTCTATTTTACAGCCACCCTTGGCTGCCATGTCCACTAGGGTTTCCGTTAACCCTTCAAATTCAAGCCAAAACCCAAAATAGAAAAAATAAAGTTTAATTTGGGTTCTCTAAGACTTGAACCCACAACCATGCCAATGCAAAGTCAATGCTATACCATCAGGTCAATTCATGTTTCTTGCTAACTAATATAATTAATTTATTATATCATTCTACAACATGACCATATATATATAAAAATATAAAATCATATAAATAACACATAATTGGCATACATAGAACTTGAACCCAAGTCCTCTCACACAATTAAGTACTCTCAACCACTTGAGCTAGTGTTTTTCCACGTCATATAGGTTAGAATTAAATGCCTTAAAGGCTCTCCCTACCCGCATTTATTAATTAATTAATTATTTAATTAATTAAATTCTACGGGTCTTACAGAATACCTCTATGGTTCTTAATTAAATCTGAAAAGATGGATAACTTACACCTTTGGAAAGTCGCTAGAGCGTTGCACAAGCAAAATGACATTTTTTCTGTTAGCAAAGATTCCAAATGGACAAGCAAATGTTGTCTTCTCTTGGACCAATGGATCTACTGTTATTTAATTATAGCTTAAGTATCCATATAAAAAATAATAGTATATTTTTCCAACAAGTCTCTCCAAAATTTGATTTGCAAATAGAAGTGGGAAGTTTTTTTTTAGTGGCTTGGTTCAATTTCCTATAGTTAATGAACATTCTCTACCCTGTCATTGTCGTTTTAGGAATGAGTTCATTATTCTCATTTTGAATCACTGTCATTCCACCCTTCTTAGAAACAACTTGGACAAGACTAACCCATGCACTATCTCATATTGGATATATTATTCTAGCCTTAAGTAGTTTTATCACTTCTTTCCTCCATCTTAAAGTAATCCTTTTTGTCAATAGGATGCTTCATGGCCTTAAATACATTGAAAATGACCTCCTCATCCTACACTCTTACTTTTAATTTTCCATTGTCAACATCAATGATGACCTCAACTATTTTCATAAAAGGTCTCCCTAGGATGAGAGGTACTTTTAGGTCTTCCTCAATATCCATAATTACAATGTCTATTAGAAACTATAATCTATCCACTTTGACAAGTAGATCTTCAACAATGCCATATGGATATTTGATAGATCTATCAACCAATTGGAGTGTCATTCTTGTTGGTTGAACTTTCACATCTCTTATTCTCTTTAACATGGACAAGGGCATCAAATTGATACTTGCTCCAAGGTTCAACAATACCTTGCCCACTATTAAATCTGCCAATAGTTATAGGTAGTGTGACACTTCCTAGATCCTTGGACTTTTGAGGAAGAGGCTTTTGAATGATGTCATTGCAACCAACTTCCAATTCCACAATCTCCCCCTCTTGAATTCTTCTTTTCTTTATGAGTAGATATCTCATGAATTTGGGATAGGTAGGCATTTCCTCTATTGCCTTTGTGAAAGCTATATTGATCTATAATCTTTCGATCATATTCAGGAATCTATTGATTTGCCTCTCTCTATCCTTTCTTGATGGTGCATGAGGATAAGGCAAATTTGTCACAGGGGGACTTTTCATCTTAATATTTTTATTTTTTCTTTCTTTTGTCTCCCCCTATTTTTCTTCTTTTTCTTTTCTTTTTTGTTTTCGCACTTACAGCAATATATGTAACATCCTGATCGGATATTACTAATTTAAATAAAATAAAAATAATACGTAACAAAACATCTGCCATTAATTAATAAAACCTCTTTCCCAAAGCCCAAGAAAACTTCAAATTTATTAAAGCGCTGAAATCCAAAATCCAAAAGTGGTCCACAACAAAACATGTTCCAACACCGTTTTAATTAGAAAATTACAAAAATAGTCAAAGTATTAAAATAGTTCCTCAAAGAACCCCAATTGCTAGCCCCACTCCGGCTCTAAGCATCCCTAACACCACTTGAAATATCATATGCTCACGTGTAACAAGTTACACGATCATCGCCAAACACAAGCAGATAGGGTGAGCTCACAGAATAAACAAAATACTAAGCAGCATAAAGTAAACCCACACCCCCTTGGAGAACCTCCCTCCTCCAACACTAGAAATCATGGCCACCACCATGTATATCCATAAATTTACACACCATGATAATGCTTTTAAGATATCATTTGCTGCCACGAGCCACCACGAGCCACCACTCGTGGTTCCACCTCTATGAGCCACCACTCGTAGATCACACGTGCGAAACTATCATGTTATGAACCACCATCCGTAACACCAAGTGGAGTTCCCCAATACGAACCACAATCCGTATTCTCAACACAAGACTCTCAACATCACAGGCCACTACCCATGATTGCAAATCAAGTGGAGCCAACCAATACGAGCCATAACTCGTATGCTCGCACCAAATTTCTAACATCACCAGGCCACTACCCAAGATCACCACATGTTTGCCATCCATTCCAAGCTACAACTAATGAATGGGCCTCAGCAAGTTTCATACTCGAAGGTATCATCTAAAGCAATGTAGACGACACAACATTCCCAAAAGAATAACCCTTGTCCTCTACGTTATCGTTTAGCGTAGCCAGCAAAATAGTGCTACAAACCGCTTGGCGGCCACCACATGCCGCTAGGCGCCATATGCTCCAAGAGTCTATGATCTTGTAGTTATTGTCTGGAGGAAGCATCCTCACCGCTAGGTGCGACACGTTCCAGTGGCCACTGTCCATAAAGATATCGCCTAGCAGAAACACCCTCACCGCTAGGCACCAAACATTCCAGTGACCCCCTATTTTTGTAGCCATCACCTCGCGGTTTAGACGTCACTGTCAGGCGCTACACCAACATAACACATCTTACTGATTTTTACAATCCTGGACATACTATGACACAATCAAATCATCAAAAGCACACTACAGTAATGCTAAGTACCTACGTATCATTCAACATGAATTAAAACCCACACCCCATAAGCCTTACTAACATTTTTATTCCCACATATATTCACCAACTCAACTATGCCATCATTTAGAATTAACTAAGCTCAAACCATGCTCCTTAACAATATACCACAGTCACCCCATCATACATATATTCCATCAGTGTCCCAAATATTACTGCAATTTCCATCTAATCTCGTGTAACATAACAATTACCCGTTAGCATACAATTACACTATACACTCAACTTAGGAAACTCAACAGAGGAACTACAAATCCTAAGTTATATTCTACAACCAACTTATGCTTAATCCTCATTTAGCTATACCTCATTTGTGCATTCTTTATGTCTTAATTCTTCCAAAACTCAAATCATATTTATTCCTTCCAATATTTATAAAATACTAATTATCCAGTTTTCACATAATTAATTCCACTTGTTTCCTCCCAGCAAATTTCCCCAACACGCACACAACCCAATCAACACAAAATTTTTGGTTCCCGCGTATCGCAAGGCGACAAGGACGTGTCGCCGGTGCATTAGATTCTGAGTAGTTTCAGAATTCCCTGCACCTACGTGTAAACCAAAATTTTCCCCATCCTACTACCTAGTAATCCCACAGTACGAGTTCACTCCTAAATAATTTTCCATCCTACAGCCACCTTCAATTGCATCATCCAATTACCAATTTGCTATTATCAGGATTAAGATTCAGTTTTCGTATTCAATCTCAACCTTTATTCACCTACATGCTTCTCAAATCATCCAAACCTCAAAACCCCAAACAATTCATAAATTTATAACATTCATGAATCAACAAAAAACTAAAGACCATTTTCCCTCGATTAGAATCACCCTAGAATGCACAAAACCCAAAAACGAACGAAATCCGAATGAGTCATCTACCGTGCGTTCATCGCCGCTAGGCGATTCTTGCCAAAACCCAGAAAATTGGGTTATTCCTAATGTGTCGCCTGGCGGGCCTTCAGCGCTGCCAAGCGGTTCATCCCCAAAACCCCAAAAAACTGCACAAAAAGCTCGCATCGCCTCCCAATATGCTCTCTTCCTTTTCTCTTTAAACCTTCTCCTTCTCACTTTCCAGCCCCAAATTTAATTAACTTAATAAAAAATGAAAATTACATTAAAATGGGATTAAATGCCATTCAAGTGCTATTACAAGATGGTTTCCCAACTCTTCCAGCTACTCCCTATTGTTTTCTGAACCTTCCTATTCATGATAAAGAGAATTTGGGCAAAAAGGAAACTATTTAGCATCAATCAAGGTTCGAACTCACATCCATACAATTACCAAGCCAATGCACAAACAACCAAGCCATTCATGTTTCAGGATAATTCATATACATCTATGATTATATTATCATGCTCCATGGTGAAGCGTATATGCAAAATAATTAAACCATTAAATTAACATACTAGTGGCATATGTAGGATTCAAACCCAAGTCCTCTCCATACAACTCAACACACTCAACCACTTGAGCTATCACTTTTCCTTATCATAACTCACGACATTAAATACTATAAAGATTCTACTACCCGCATTTATATTAAATAAATATTTATTTATCTATTTAATTTCCCAGGTCTTACAATATCTACATCTACTAAATCTGTATTTACACTATTTTCTTTACCTTCACCACTTAGTGTAGCTCCAAAGCTCAGCTTAGTTTCCTCGTTCTTTTCCTTCTGATTTACTCCTTCCTCACTTTCTTTCTCATTTTCTTTACTTAAGTTATCTCCAATTCCTTTTCCTATCGCAGTGCCTTGTTTGGTTGTGATAGATTTGCAATGCTCCATAGGATTCACTTGAGTATTGGTTGCAAAATTGACTTTCTTGTTGGTAGTCAATTGTTAGCTATTTGTGCAATTTGCACTTCCATTAGAGGTCTCTATGTTCTTCAAATTTGTTGTTGAAACTTGAACGAATTGAGCTAGAGCATCTCCAATTTGCTCAATTTTTCCTATTAGAATGGTTGTTAACGTTTGTAAGGTTCATGCTGACTATGCCTTTGTGGATTTCCATCCTCTTGCCTCCATCCAGAATTGTGGTACTGATTGTTCCTCCGATTTTGAATTCTGATGGAAGCTAGAATTCTTTGGTTTCCTTGAGCCACTCATAAAATTATTCTGCTTTTGTTGTACAAATTTTGTTGTTGAGCATTGGCCATTAAGTGATTGCCAACACAAAAATCACACCTTAGACCCTATTGGGACATGCTAGTTATAGTTGCTCTAACCTGCACCTTAGTCATTTGCTTTTTAATCTCCTCCATCTACTATGAAATCATCTGGGTTTGAGCCAAAATTGCACTTTGTGTATCTTGCTCCCTAATTCATTTCTTATTTTGTTGGCTTTTATCATTTTGTGCTTGGTGGTCACTTGTTGCCAAAGATTCTATCGTTGAAGTTGCTTCAACCACGTCTTTTTTTCATCATAGAAACTCCTATAAAATCATCCAAAAGCATTTTAGTTTGTGGCCTAAGCCCACTATAAAACATATTGAGTTTTGCCACATCATAAAATCAATGGTTTACACACTAATAATTGGCATTATCATGTTTTTATTTTATTTATTTTTATGTTTCATTGTTATTTTCTTTTTGGATTTTATTTGATATTTTAGGTTTTATTGAATAAAAGTTCAAAAGGTAAATGCCTGGAATATATTTTTGAAATAAGTGGAAATCTCAGAGATTTGAGAAGATTATCAACAGAATAAATGGAATATTGACTCGTCAAAGATTATAACCAATGATATTTACCCACAAAGTTAGTTATTCAAATTACAAATGATAAGATTTGAAGAATATATCAAAGATATGGAATTTTCAAATATTAAAGGATATGTCTCAAGGATTATCTATTACAATTTATTCAAGTACATAATTAAGTCCATGAAAGTCTATAAATTGAGGGCTTGGCATACGCCACATACACACTTAGAGAGAAAGAAACTTGATATCTCTACATTTAAAGGTAGAAGAGCATTCTGAAGGATGTAGGCATTCAATTTCAACATCAGAATAGTCTTCAGTATACTTAGGGAATAACTAACTCCCTCATTCACGGGGGTTAGGTGTAATATATTCTTAATTCTCTATGAATACCATTAATTAATATAATTCTTTTCCATCACTCTTGTGTTCTATTCTTGCTTTAACTGTATGATAATTATTGATTGCATATTTGTGGGTATCTAATCATCGGCACGGTACAAGAACCTAGACTAGAATAGGCAACTAATTGATTGTGCATCTAAACGTAGAGTACATCATTGGTCATTCGTAACATCATAATTTTGATCATTAATGCAAACTCTTAATAAGGAAAAGTCTAAGACATTAGGGCTTGTTACTAAGGTGTGAATGTTAGAGTATGAATTAAAAGAATATTGTTTGGTGTTTTTGCTTTGAATTGGATCATGCAACCAAATCCCTATGAAGTTTTTATCCTATATTTTTGTCAATCAAGTTATTTGTTTCTATTGTGTCAATTCCTCTTATATTTTATATTTAATTCTAACTTTATTTTTCCTCCTATTTTCCATAAATGTTTGGTATTCTCACCCTTTATCAATAACTAAAAAATTAATTTACACCTTATTAGTCCCTATGGGATACGATATATGGACTTATCCACTTTATTACTTTTGCGATTTGGTAAACTTGCCAATCCCGTAACAGACACTTTTTGAGAACAGATTTGTATCTCTCCCATGCTTCACATAAAGGTTCATCTAGTACTTGTGAGAAAGTTGCTATTGTTCACTTAGCACCTATGTATCTTGGTGGTGGGAAAAATCTGGTCAGAAATCTTCTTTCCACATCTTCCCAATTTACCAAACACTAATTTGGTTGAGATTGCGACCAAATTTTTGCTTTTCCAATTAAGAAAACGGGAAACAATATGAGATATATTGCCTCTTCATCCTCCCTTGATATTCCCATGGTGCCACATAATTCATAGAAGGTTGTTAGGTGATTATAGGGATCTTTATGGTCCAATCTTGTAAACTGATTTGTAGCTATTAATGATAGCAATATAGGTTTCATTTCTACACCCTCGGTAGGGCTAACTATGCTTGAGAATTATCTTGGCCCTTGTTGCTACAAATAGTCTCCTATCAATCTCCTATGTTAAGTACGTTCCGCCATTGATTCTTCTTGGTTCTGCTTATTTGAGCTTGGAAAAGGTGAGTTTTCGTTAATCTATTATTTTTGCTCGAGTTGTGCTTGTTGCTTCCTTTTTATGTTCTTGCTATTATTTCTCCTAGCAGTCTTTTCTATTCATGATAAAATAGCAGGAGAGAATTCTAAATTATCTTAGCACAAATCCTTGGCAATGGCGCCAAAAACTTGTTAAGACCTAAATGAGGGTCTATAAATTATCCAACAAGTGCATTGGTTCGATTGTAGTACAACAAGGTCGTATCCACATGGATTTGGTATGATAAAACAATAATTTATAATATACTTGAAGTTTGGCAATAAAATAGTAACAAGGATTGGATTTAACAATTTGAAAATATGTTTGAATACAAATGAAGATAAGTGATGTTGATTAAGGTGTTGAGATTCAACTTGGCTTCTTTCATTCAAGTGTATTGCCATTGATTATCAATAAATTATGTTCTTTATCTTAGTGTTCTTGGAAGTACTCTTAATTGTAGTTATAACGTCATGTTTGTAGTATTAGAACCTAAAGGTGTCAGACGCAGGATGTCCCCATCTAGGTGGAGGAATCCTTGCATTAAGAACAAGACTTTTTAAGCCAACTAAAGCTACATATCTATAACATCCCTAAGGAATATTACTTTAATAATAACATAAGCAATTAAAATAAAAGGAATTTAATATGATAATATAAGAAATTCCTCATTTATAAACACAAGTTCCCAAAACGCGGGTTAAATCGCAAAGTTTAATACATTGTAAATGGTCACAGTCAAAATTATTACAAATGTAAGAGCCCAAAATGGCTAATGTTCAAAGCAACATAAAAGAATAAAACATCAAAATCTCAATCTTCAAAAAGCCCATATGATCCTGCTCTCCAGTATCAAGTGTCTCCTGGCTCACCTGTCAAATTATCTGGTCCCGGATGATAAATCATTCGATCATCGCCACACACACAGATAGGGTGAGCTATGCATATAAAAACAAAATAAATATGATACCCATCCCAATAAAAATTTACTGATAATATTCATTACACATCATCCGCGCCGATCTTAGATTCCTTCCTGAGTCATATGCATGAAACTAGGTCTTGGGACTTTTACTGTGCTTCCACGAAACTATCCCTTTCGTGGTCCAACCCTACGAGCCAATCCTGCTCATAGTCTATCCCCACAGACTCCTCGCCTGTAGTACAACATCCAAGCTTACTCAACTTGGACCCTGGCACGCACGCAATCACCGTACTATGGACTCCTCGCCCAATAGTAGCCGACGGGAACATCACAGTTCCTTGCCCATCGTGCGCCCAACGCATGCGATCACCATACTAAGGACTCCTCGCCCAATAGTAGCCGACGGGAACATCACAATTCCATGCCCATCATGCATTCAACCACTCAAGCACATCCCAGACCCCTATTGGACTTAGTCCGTCAAGCCCAAGCATAAAAGAAGTGATCTTAGTCCTTCAAGTCCACTAATCAAAGTAAAAACCAATTATACAGCCACAAAACCCGCCTGGTACCGCCTAGGCACTGCTAGGCGGATACTGGCAGGAAACCGCCCGGCAGTCACACTCCCACCGCCAAGCGCTGTTGACCAAACAGGACCCGTAATTCTCCGTCACCGCCTGGCGGACACAACCCTGCCGCCAGGCGCCTGCCGCTAACAGTGGCCACTGCCACTGTTTTTCACTCTACCGCCAGGCGCTATACCAGTAGCGCAATGCCACTGGTTTTTGGCACTTTTTACAGGTCCTAATAGGCTTCAAACGCATAATATTTTGTCACACATACCTGTGTAGTAATACAAGACATACAACCAAACCAGAGTACCATTTATACAACTAGCTCATGCCCAAGTCACTATTTCCACATCTTAAATACACCTTACACAGTCCATGTACAAGAACAAGTTCTATGATATAATTATTATACTCACCACTTACCACAATATAATTTACAGTTTACCTACTTTTCTCCAATTTCATTCATGCATAAGTCATAATGCAAAATGAGCTTTAGTTCCCACAAGTTGATATGTTCACTCAATTTCAAAAGGGTAATTTCCTGACTACTAACCCAACTCTCACAAAACCCTTCCGCGATTCTCCAAACGTGCATCTCGCAGTAACCTCGCTAAGACACTCTCCCCTCTAATGCATCGCCTGGCGGTCCCCCAAGTGCCGCCAGGCGGTTCATACTAGTTTATGCAATCTGTCACATTTTCCAGCATTCACAGTATCCACCACTACCCCAAATTCAGTTTTTCATTAAGTCTAACACGATTACGCCTCCACACAGTATCCAAATTTAATATCGTAATTACTTTAACTGCTATTTTCGATCAACACGATTAATCACAGAGATCATCCACGTTTTCCAAATTCTAATTCCCCATGAACCCTAAATTCCCAATTCAATTACAATTCATACCATAGTCTCCCAATTACGAATTTACGGATAATAACCCATCATACCCGTGACATTCGTATCACAAGAATCTCTCCCAAGCCTCTTCCACCACAAAAATACCAAAAATCAGAAGGAACTGGGCAACCTAGTTCGTGTCGCCTGGCAGACTATGTAACATCCCTAGGGAATATTACAAAAAAATAAATATTAAAATAATAATTTCATTAAATAGCCATCTCGATAAAAATCCCAACGCGGGAAAACTTTTAATTTAACAAGATAGCGCTCCAAAATTTATAACTGAATCCAAAACTGATTACAAGTTCCAAAATTGGCATTTAAATAAAAATTACAATTTATTCAAAACCCTAGCACTACTCCCATGCTAGCCCTCACTCCGCCATCTGAGCATCCTCAGCACCACCTGTATCAACATCTGCTCCCGTGTAACGAATTACACGATCATCGCCACACACAAACAGAAAG
>Ga0214543_1001108_pt1 | contig 50457 bp, 32 predicted proteins | sample CNSS2metaG_FD_160094 | JGI IMG/M metagenome (GOLD analysis project Ga0214543, IMG submission 160094) | Root nodule microbial communities from cowpea collected in UCLA plant growth center, Los Angeles, California, USA - CNSS2 | ecosystem: Host-associated > Plants > Roots > Nodule | place: USA... | reverse complement strand
CCAACGTTTAAGTACTTGCAATTCCATACAATCAAGCACAACCCACAACCATAATTCTTACACCAAAATTCCCAAGAAAATTTATTATCACGAAACCAAAATCATTGTAGTAATGCGTGACACATTTCTCAAGCTACAGATATCTAATCGACGATCTAACCGGTCAAACCATAAAATAGCATGTTATGAACCACATGTCAAAATTTGAGCTCAATCCAACGGTTAATGAGTCAGGATAGTCAATTTTACTAAAACTGCACATATCAGAAAAATACACAATCGCTCAGCGACTGTGCGACACATCAGAATACGAGAAATGACGTCAAACATCACAATTTCATTAATATTTGAACCCCTAACTCAGAAATGTACCAAAACTAACGTTTTCCAATCATTTAAGCATAAAACAGAAACGAAAACAAACCACATGTTTCAAAAACGTGAAAAAGAACCTAGCTTCCCTTACTTGGAAAAGGGCTAATATTGGACTTCGACTCTTAAGCCAGCGAAACCAGTAGCTCCAAGGACAAATCTATGAACTGAAATAGTGGCACGACAAAGGAGATTGGATTCACACAGTGAGTCCCGACATAAATCACGAAAACAACTTAGAAAGGCTAGGTTCGAGAACTAACTTACGTGAACGGGAGACGGAGGTTGAACTCACTTGAACTTGGGTAGATCTCCAAACCCTAGCAAAGGTTCTGTGGAGAGAAAATGAGTGAGTTAGGGCAATGATTTTTCAGAATGACTTACAATTGAGGGACCTTGGCTGCTTTAGGGGCCTTGGCACCTTATGGGCCAGCCCTTTAGGCCCAACAGTGTGGTAGCCCTTAACATTAGGGCACTCAATAAAAGTGGGTCTTACAGTAATACTATATTTTAGATTACCACTTTACTCACATTAGACATACTTGGTTACATCAAGCACATACCATACTGATAAGTTCCTTATCTTTAAAGTTTTTTTTTTTTTACATTTATTTAGGTGGATTTAAGGTGGTAGATGAGAGTTTTTAACCTAGATTTAGTTTTAGAAGATTTTAGGTTAGTGTTGTTAATTTATCTTAATTAGACCATTTAGTGTATTTTTGGTATAAGTCTTAGAATATAGCTTTGGTTTATAGAGTTTTAGTTTAGATTTTAGTGTCTTATATTGTTAACTGTATTCTAGCTTGAATAGATAGATATAGCAGAAGTTCATATTTTAGAATAGGTTAGTATTTTATAGTATATAGATTTACTAAAAGTTCACTCCATTCCGCACCACCACGCCTCAAAGAGAACACAAACTCTCTCGCATTCCCATTTTTCTCTTCACTTGGAGCATTTTTGTGTCATTGATCGCACAATAGACCGAAGGATCTTCAATCTATATAAGATTTCATCCATTTTCACTGAATCAAATTGTTGTAAGCATGTGTATATTCAATGAGTTCGTGTTTTCACTCATTTCCATTGATTATTCTTCTTGCATTTCTCTTTTTTTTTAATATCGAACTTTGCTTATTGAACTTGGTTAATTGATCCTTGTTAACTCATCATAACACTGAATTCAATTTGGAAATAAATTGAATCTCAGATGATGAACAATCATCTACATACTTAAAATATCTTTTGATTAGAGTAAACAAGAATCATTTAATTGAGCAAAATAGTGAAGAACATTCAAACCATTGTTCCATCTGTTTCCGATTTTAATTTCTAGTTTTAGAAGTTAATGAGATGTGCTCTTGGGTTCTAATGTTTTTGTCATAGTTTGTGTTACTTGTTTGAAGTTTCAGTGTGTTAATTTTGTAGCTAATTCAACTTAGGAAGCTAATTGCTCGTGGTAGTTAAGTTCGTTAATTAGGTATTCAGATTTTTGAATAAGGGTTTTTACTCCACCGTTTTGATCCATTCTAGTTTCTATAGTCCATTGATGTGAATTATAATTGTTTTGCATCATCAAATTGTTCATTCAACCATTCCATTCTTATATGCGAACCTGTCCTATATCTCCATACATGAGCACCATCATGCATTTTTTATTTTTTAGTTTTTAGGTTTTGTTAACATATTTGTTCTCTTTTTAGATTGATTTATTTTGTTTAGAGTGATATACTTAGATTTCCTCCATTTTACACATTACCACACTCATAATCATTCAAAAACAAACTTAGATTTATGAATATGGTGATGAGTTATTTAAGAAAACTCAAGGAAATCCCCACTGGACATTAAGATAGTAAGCTATCTAGATGTGAAGGTTCCTTTCCAAGAGCTTAAAGGAAGAAGGGGATGGATTGCATTTTTAACCTCATACATGGATGGAAACTCAAAACTTAATGCAATAGAAACAAAGAAGAATAAAAACAAAATGGAAGAGAAGATAATAATGGCCATGGAAGTGGAGCACGCCACTCTTAAAGGGGGCAAAGCCAAACCAAACTCTAGAGATGAGTGATGTGGTGTCGCCACTTGCATAGGCAAGATAAGGCAAAGAGTTCTCCACTCCTAGAAGAAGGGCTAGCTCACAGAAATGATGGTTGAAACAAGAGTATTTTAATTCAAAATGTTTAACCTTTTTACATGTTTAGGAGCACCCCTTATATAGAAGAGTTTAGGGGCCTCTATGCAAATAAAAGATACCTAAGGATGTCTCTACAAAAACCTAACCCTAGCTTCAGGAAACTAGGTCAAATAAGGTTACAAAAATGAGAGACTAAAGAGCTAACTATGGTGCGTGCAAGGCTAATTTCGTTCTAGCACTAAAGGAGACAAAGAAGGTGTCTCATATGTCTTCAAAAAGTGGCCTAAGTGTGCTAAAAATAAAGGAGACCAAAGGTACATAGATACACTTACTTTTGCCCTTTCTCTTTCTTCCACCTATGCTCCATCTCATCTCCACTTCTCCATTAAGGTTGCGCCACATCACCCACCATAATTAACCTTACTTAAACCTACAAAATACATAAATAAGGATTAGCATGTTGGCTTAAGTCAAGTCAACTCTGGTCAACAAGTCAAACCTAGTCAAAGGTCAACAAGTCAACTAAGATTGATTCAACTAAGTCAACTTAGGGAATTTCAAACATAATGAAAACAATGAACATGGAAGGATTAGTGAACTTCTTTTCTAAACATGCTTATTCTTTTTAAGCATGTGCTTCCATCCTTGGTTGGGATCAATCTTTCATCACGAAGACGGGTTGAAATTTTTTGAGAGAATGTAAAGGAGGTTTAGGGAATGGTTTTCTAAAGAGATGAAGATTTTTATGAAATGAAACTCGTTTAAAGAAACTTATACCATTAGCTTTGGGTTTTAAATAACAAAATATATGAATGTTATTTATAAAAATCGTTTCTACTTTTAAAACATTTTCTAGAACTTCACATAATCCAATTACACTAGTTTTAATTTTAAGTAATTACTATACAAAATATGAGACAAAAATAGTTAAGCTAACAAATTTCCATAACAAACTAACCCTTATTTTAATTTGTTTCTTTCATCTTCAATAAAATTATATCTCATTATGTAGAAAGTGGTATATAAGTTTTTTAATTCACATGACATAGTAAATAAATATGCTAACTAAACTTTAAATAAATCGATTTTTATTTTATTTTCTTAATATCCTGTCATGATTAGTTACTACATTTTATATATTTAAAAACAATTAAATGTGAAACAAAATTACTAATAATTGAAATATTTATACCAATCTAAATATAATTGTAATGTTCTATAATTTAAACAATTATTTAAAATATTTTATTTAATAATTTGAATAAAAAAATATATATATATATATATATATATATATATATATATATATATATATGTCATCAAGTTATTTCATATAATATATTTTGATTGATATTATTGATGATTTGTGTTATTACTAGGATCCGGAGTGTAGACTTTTAAACGGATGACAAGATTCTACTGGTGGCTTGAATGTTTCTGATGGCTAGAATCAAATCTTTCGTGTTGTCAAGAAGGAGAATATAACATCCTGTCTGGATATTACAGATTTAAATAAATAAATTAATAAAAATGAATAACAAAACATAAATACATCGCATTTATGAATAAACCTCATTCCCCAAAAGCACGGGGAATTTAAAACTTTTATTACCGTATAAATAAACATTGTTCCATACTTTATAAAGTGAAACAATATTCAAATATCTCTCAAAAGTTTACATATCATTTCCAAAACTAAAATCAATAAAACATAGTAATATATTTCCATGCTATCCCTCGCTCCGTGTCTAAGCATCACCAGCACCACCTGCATCAACATCCTCTGCTTACGTGTACCATGTACACGATCATCGCCAAACACAAGCAGATAGAGTAAGCTTATGAAATCAACATACATCATAGTAATAAACATATAACCAACTATATAACTATATTTTCTGCAAAGAACCAAAATACAATCTATTTCTCTATTCTCTATCATCTGGCCACAATCAGATCATTCGTGTTCTACCTCTTCTAGTGATTACCCCAAGGTAATTTGCTGCCAAACCTATCGGCCACAACTGACAGAGCACGTGCGGGAACCAATGCCACGGATCATACACCATAACGTCAGGTGGAGTTCCCAAATACGAACATAGTCCGTAATGTCCCAAGACTACCAAACTCGTTAGCGATTTACTGAGGAGGGCAATCTATCTGGACCGATCCGTACTAGCCACAATCAGCACACTCACACTGGCAACACTCGCCAACCCGAGCTCAATTCAAGGGTTCCTTGTGTTCATCCGCCATCCTGAGCTCAACTCGAGGGATGCCATTCCGAACTCAACTCGAGGAATGTACGCGCTTAACCCCTATCCCGAGCTCAACTCAAGGTATACGTTTCGAGCTCAACTCAAGGAACCTAACAATCTTACCTTTGAAGCATCACCAAAAGCCTTGTAGATCACCCTACAAAGTTCAATAACTAGGACTTACAATAGCCAAATCGCCTAGTGGGGGACACGTACCGCTAGGCGCTACAGCTTCCGCACCGCCTAGCGGGGGACACGTACCGCTAGGCGCCAAGCGCCTAAAAACACGCAAACACAGCAGCCACCGCCTGGCGGGTCAGCCCTCACCGTTAGGCGCCCACGCTCTAGAACCCTACAGATGCTGCCGCTACCGCGTGGCGGAATACATCTCATCGTCAGGCGCCTCACGCCATGTAGACTCCCTGTTTCGTTGCTATCGCTTGGCGGGTTGAACCTCGCCGCCAGGCACCATACCAGAACCTAGTCAGGTATTGTTTTCTCTGATTTCTCTCAACTCCACTCAGTTGTTAAGACTCAATTCATACATTTGCACACCCCTAGAGTACACTTTTTCAATGGATATTATATCACCAAAATTTGCTTCTACCAGTATAAGCCCTCTTATCCTATCATACTAGTGAGTTGCTTTACTTAAGATTAGATAACAATTCACCAACAACCAAATACAACTTATATTCATTATATAGCATCCCCTGACCGTATTATTAGTATTCCATCCATTAAGCCCCCACAAGCATGTGACCCTATCTTGATACTTAACCTGATTAAACTGTACCAACCACTTCTGCATTTGTATTTCAGCCATAAACCCTTATATGACAGATTTATTTTCCTATCTACCCTATAGTTCAAATATTATATCCTTAACCACACTTTACTCTCCTCTCTTCTAGGTATCCAATTCATCTCTTTCCACTAATTCCTTCACACCTCTTCATGTCCACGAACTATCTACGAACTATCACAACAATCAGTCTGAACCAACCCAACCAAAACCCCAGAACGCCACTGGTGTAACGCTGCCGCCTGGCGGTAACCTGTCTTCCACCAGGCGGTGTATCAAACCTGGAAAATAAACTAGTTTTTGTTATGCCCGCCAACATTCCCGTGCACTCCTTTTTCGCTTCTCTCGTCCATTCTCTCTCTTCTTGGCACAAGAAATCCAACCATGCAATCTTCCAATTCAATACTAATTATCCAACAAGAATCACAAACAATTACACCTCAACTGTACCCCAATTCCCGACCCTAGGGCACTTAGCCACTGTTTCATTCACTTATGCCGACTAATGCCTAAAATTGTACATCATACGATATCAAAATCATTCGTTAATCATTACAGTTAGCTTTTCCACCGGTCAGAAACAGTCTAGATCACAAAAACATTAATTCAAGCAAAAACTTGCTCGCGCCGCCTGGCGGGTCACTTGCTACCACCAGGCGCTTCATCCCAACCCAGAGATCTGGTGCATCGCTACGTGTCACCTGGCGGCTGGTTATATGCCGCTAGGCGGTTCCTTCTCCAGGAACCCAGAATTGTAGAAAGTGGTATGAGCCACCTGGCGGCTTTGAAGGCCCACCAGGCGGTTTCTGGAAAATTTCCAGAAACGTGAAATTGTACAGTTTTTAATCCAACAAAGGCATCCAAATAAACATTCAATCATACATATATTTATGCACATATAAATTAGTGAGTAAAACTCCCCCTAACTTGGTTTCCTTGTTAAAAGTTTGAGAATTTCACTAAAGTTCCTCTTTGCTCACCCAAAGTCCTCTTAGTTCTTCCTCCAATCAGCCACAATTCTGCACTCAAACCTCACCACTCTCCAATTTTCGTGCTCTGCTTTCTAAGTGCACATACAACTTGCCAAAACCCTTCTCCTTACCTCACATGTAATAACACAAAAACGAATGCATCTAGGGTTTCCATTAACCTTTCAAATTCAAACCTAAAACCCAAAATGACAAAAATAAAGTTTAATTTGGGTTCTCCAAGGTTTGAACCCTAAACCATGCCAATGACAAGACAATGCCAAACCATCATGTTAATTCATGTTTCTTGCTAACTAGTATAATCCAAGTACTATTATTATTCCACAACATGAACATACATGTAAAAATATAAAAATCATGTAATTAACACATAAATGTCAAACATAGGACTCGAACCCAAGTCCTCTCACATAAGTAAAGCACTCTCAACCACTTGAGCTAGTACTTTTCCACATCATATAAGTTAGAATTAATTACCATAATTGCTCTCTCTACCCACATTTATTAATTAATTAATTATTTAATTAATTAAATTCCACGGGTCTTACAGAGAAGATCCACCAATAAAAGACTCTTTGATGCTCAAGTCTATAAGAGAACTTCAAGATCTATATGAGTATATGAGTAAGTACAAGAGAATGTGTATTTTCTAGTTAAATATCATATGTATTTATAGGATTTATGAGCCTTATGAGGTTTTTTGTAAGAACTTATAATATAAAAAAATATCAACAAAAAGAACAACTTACCGATATATCATAATTAGTGAAATAATAACAATAATGTGATACATTACCTAATATACCAAATATTCTGTAAATATATGATATTAAGAAATATCGTTTGCACCAACAAATATATCTCAGCTAAGGATGGCAACGGGGCGGGGCGGAACGGGTTTCGCTATCCCATACCCATCCCCGTAAAAAAAATCTATCCCCATCCCCATACCCAAACCCAACGAGTATCAATCTTTTGTCCCATCCCCATCTCCACTGAGTAACGGGTATAATCTTGTACCCATACCCGTACCTGTTTTCTTACTACTTTAATATTAATTTTAATTAATTTTTATAAAATAATAAAAAATTACGGTAAAGGAAACATAATATTATCAAACATTCAATATTATGAGGATGGTTGTTTCTTCGATACCAAAGACTTTGAAATAAATTATAATTGTTTACATTTTAGATTAGAATACCAAATAAAATTTCATGAGAACCAAAACATTTATTAAATTTGCAAACATTAATGAAACCTAGTTAATAAAATTTAAAAATATTTTAAAGAAAATATAAAAGGAAAAAAATATTCAAATTAAAATATATTTTAAATGTTTGTTTACTTCAATTTTTTAAATTATAATGAATCTCTTTTTTATGCACTAATAAAAGTTATAATACATCACTTGATCAAAATGACGCAAAGAACAAATAATAAACATAATAATAAAATTTTAACATAGATCTTGTATCTTTTGAACTCCAATATATGTTGGATGGTGATAAAAAATATTCATGACAATTACATTAAATTTTTATATTGTAGTAAATAAAAATTATTTATACATTTATAGTCAAAAAAATTAAAGTATGATTGTAATGAGTTAGAAAATAAAAAATAATTAGATAAAATATATCGAAATAGTAATCTACATGATGAAAATAAACAAAAAATAAAAAAATAAAAAAATTAAACAATATATCTTATAAACATTTTGGAGAATATTGAAAGGAATCACACGAAAAAAAACAAATGTATTCAATGGTTGAGAAAAACAAATGTATTCAATGATAAGATGAAAAATATCTTAGAGAGCTAAGAAAACTTTTCAAATATCAACATATATATTCAATGGTTGAGAAATAACAAAAATTGTCTTAGCGAAACAAAAGAGTTTTTCAAATGAAACAAAAATTAATAAAATAAGTAAAAAATTGTTTTTTTATACCTAGTAAATGAAAGGTTTATGCTATTAAACACTTAAATTGAGAGTATTAAACATTCTCATGTGAAAGGAAAATATACAATAAATAAAAATATTAAAAAATAATAGAAATATTCAAATGTTAGAAATATTTTTTTTTAACTGACATACATCATTTTAACATAATTACATAGAGGTTATGATAAGATAAAAAAAAATATTGGAGATGTGAATGAGTTTCATAACAAACTAAATAATTAAAAGAAATAAAAAATAGAAAGTATATATATAGGGTTATTTATTTAATTGTAAATATTTTAATAATTTAAACGAGGATGGAGATACGGCGGGGACGGGTATTATGGCGAGGATATGTACATCCTCATACCCAATTGAAAAAATCGGGGATTCCCCATACCCATACCCATACCCAGTTAATGCGGGGATTCCCCGTCAAAACGGGGACGGGTTCGGGCAATACCCATAGGGGCGGGTTTATTTGCCATCTCTAATCTCAGCATATCTTTCAACCATTTTAGATTCGTAAAGTTGAATGAGTCTTGTTAAATTGCATCACCTAATATATTTTTTGACTCATGTGTAAGGCCCAATTATTTCTGCCCCAATATTTTAGGGTGCCAAGGCCCCTAAAGCAGCCTAGGTCTCCCATTCAGCTCTCACTAGGGTTTGGTCCCAACTCTTGGTCAAGCAAGCTCAAGCACTTTCCGCTCCGCGTAAGTTGTTTCAACCCATACGCTTTATTTTTCCAGTTGAGCTTTGTGGTTCCAACTAGGGATAATGGCAGTAATTTGTCTTTGCTCCATTGTCTTCGTTTTCAGCTCACTAAACTGCCCTAGGAGTTGTGGTGCTCCGCTGTTCGTACTCAAGATTTCCCTTAGTAGCTCTTTCCAGGTAAGGGAAGCTAGGGTTCCTTGTATTTTCTAGTTTGTTGCCTGTTTTTGATTTGCCTCGAGCTTGTATGAAGTGTATGTTGTTATGGTTAAATAAAATGCTATGTTCTGTGTTTTGGGTATGCAAGTATGGTTGATGCAGGTATGAACAGTGGCAAGAATTGATAATCTCGCCCAAGAGGGCTTGTCTCGCCTAGGTGAGACTAACAGAGGTCGCCCAGGTTTCCTGCTCGAGGGGTCGCTTAAGCGAACAATTCCCGTTTTGAGCGAGATGCAGTCTCGCTCAGGCGAGGAGGGTTCGCCTAAGCGAGATCTTACAGGAAGCCACTGTTCCCACTCCTCGAGCCCTTGCCTAAGCGAAGGGAGCTCGCCTGAGCGAGAGAAGCCCCTCGCCTGAGCGAGAACCTTCAGCCTGAGCGAGAGTTGAGCGAGAATGCGTTCTTGTTTTGATTTCCTCTCTGTCTTGGATGTTTGGCACATGATTGATTGGATTATTATGTTAAGAGCATGAGGAGAATATATATGCATGAGTGAAATGGTTTATGGGCTGTGAATGATAAGTTTAATGTGAACTTGGCATGTGGCTTGTATGGGATGGTTGGTTACCAAAGTGGCATGGTTTTGGCATGATAAAGGATTCTATATTTATTATTGGAAGCATGGTTTTGGTTTGGTTAGGACGTAATTCCACGATAGTGTCGTGGTGGTGCCTCATTGGTTAAGACGTAATTCCATGAGCCTCTAGGTAAGACTTCATGGTGGTGCCTCACTTGGTCGGGACGTAATTCCATGACCCTTGTTAGTGGAAGTTCATGGTGGTACCCCATCTATATAATTTAGTAAGGATTCAAGGTAAGGATGCATCCGGACACTCTAAAGAGTTAGTTAGTCTCACATAGAGCGTACTAACTCTAGTGGTGAGAGTAGCAGGAGGCTTGAAACCCATTAATGGCTAACCTTGTGTGTGGGGATGAAACATTGTAACACTTAGCTCGGTAGAACAACTTGGTAGAGTAGGGAAGTCCACCACAAGTGCAAGCATCCGCTGAATTCGACTAATTATATGTATCCGAATGAGTCGTGTTTGAGTCTTAGTGTATTGTTTGCAAGTCATAACATGCTTGATTGGTTTATGCATCTTGAGTTATAAGTTTGTATGTGACTGTATGATAAATCGTTTTCTGCTATAGCTTACCTTTTTGTTTGTTGTATTTTTTCTATTGTGTGGTTTTCTCTTCTTGCGATGATCATCAACTTGTTGATGTGAGTAGATATGAGAACTCTCCGTGATCATCAAGGTGATGGAGGTTCCGCTGCTTAGCCTCTATGGGTTGGATTTCCAGTTTCCTTTTTGGGCCACGACCTATGTATTGTTATGCTTGGCACTTTATTTTGTAAACTATTGACTCTTACTCCACTTTGGTCATTAGCATCTTGGTGTGCCTAAATTTCTATTCAAGTTTCTCTTGGTTAAATGTTAGGAGTAGTGTTTATACTCCAAACCTTTATTTCTGATATTATATTGTGTGACATTTTCTTTAATTAGCGTTATTAATTAAATGGGGTGTTACATATGTATGTACAATTTAAAAAACTCTTTGTTTTAAAAATAAACATGTGATTTAAACATTTTCTTATTTATGTTTATATATCTAACAAAATGTGATACTCAATTAAGGAAATATGAATAATTTAAAAGAAATGAATAATTAATTTTACATCATGTATATCAGGACTGTAAAATTTTGCAGTTTTAACATGTAGAAAACCCTTCCGTTTGTACTTCATGTAGAGTGGAAAAAAAAAAGACTATTAGTTCACTACCAAAAAAATTCATAGTTCCGGCCAATTTTGTTTTGAAATATATTTTGTAGGAAATACTTATAAATTTTGTTATGAAAAAAAATTTGTAGGAAATTGTTGCTAATTTTTTTGCAAAATATTTTGTATAAAACACTTTTCACGACAAATTTTGTAGGAAATATTTACAAATTTTATAATTTTGTAGGAAATAATTACCCACGAAGGAATTACCTGTTAATTAAAATTCTTAAAAAAAGTAGTAGAAAAACGTTTTTTCTTGTAAATTTTTTTAACAAATTTATCAAAAAATTCTCATGTAATATGAGAAGTTTTAGTAGTGGTTATTAATAGAAATAGAACAAAAGATCTCAAAATTTGTTTCATGAATAAAGAAATAGTTATCACGACTTCCAAAATTTTACTTTTCAAAATATATAATTATATATTTTACAAACAAATATCTTAAAGGTATATATTAATGAAGAACACAAATAATTAGTAAGACTAATCGGTAAATTTCGTACAGGAGAATATTTTCTATTATTTTGTAATATAGTTTTTAAAAAAAAAGAAACTAAACCATTTTAACTTAAAATCAAAACAAAGAATATTAAGAATATTTTAGAAGGATAATAAAGAATGAAAACACCAAATTATTCAAAATGATTTGCATGAGGTAACTTAAAATAATGGTTGAGTCTCATGAAAGGATGATAATAAGGGTAAGAAGAAAAAGAAATTAAGGAAAAGAAGGAGAAGTGGTGTCAAAAGTAAAACATCTAGTGCGGATAGAAACATTCTAAAAGTCTTTATCTATAAGAGTTCATGTTGCATTTCCAGGTTCACAATTAGGCTTTTAGTTTTTTCATCCTTCATTACTAAACTGCACTCATATTAATAAAAAACTTAAAATACTCTTGTTCACTGCATCACATCACCATCATCATTATTGTTGTTGATTTTGCCAATGTCTTCATCACCTTCCCTGAACTATCAATGACTCCAATATAAAATAGTAGAAGGAGAATGCAGCAGAAGAACATAGAAAGAACATATTGTGGAAAATTTTTTTTTCCAAAAAGATATTTTATGTATTTTGAAAAGTTTGTTCTATAAAACTCATTTTTTAAAAATTACTTTAGAAGGTACGTTTAAGATTGCTTTCTTTTTTAAAATTTGTTTCAAAAAAATAGTTATATTTTGTAAATTCTGTTATGAAAGTCTTATTCCAAAAATTTCATTTTGAAAAGCCCATTCCAGAAATTATGTTCTGAAAACTTCAAAACACTTATTTTAGAAAATTTTAAAAACAGATAATTTGAATGTTGCTTTTAGTAAAATATCATTTTGAAATTAGGGGTGCACCAAGAAATATGGAGGTGAAAAAAGAAAAAGTGCTCAAATTTAAGTATAGATTTTGTGGAGACACCCTCCTTAGTTTTCTTAAAGTCATGAAAGATGTGTAGGAAATTAATAAAACAGTCATTTTGATTAATCAGCATTTAAACCTTAAATAACTTGACTTATTAACGGTTTAACATAAGTGTAGTCGCAATGCATTGTTTTAAGTCCACAGGCTCATGCAATATATGTCATGTCCGACAATTGCCTGCACCCCATCAATTTCTCCCAACACTCCATTATTTTTTTTAAAATGACTATTTTACTTTTGTAAAAGTGACTTTTGGATTATTAATTCTGAAATAACATTTTCGGAACAAAATCTTTTGAAACAAAATTTTTGGAACAAAATTTTCAAAACAAGATTTTTGGAAAAAGATATATAGAATACGTGAAATATATTTCAGAACATGTTTTTTTGGAAAAAAAAAAATCTGGATTGCATATAATTAATACCTTCTGAAACACTCCTATAGGCTATATGAGATGTGTTCTAGAAAAATCTTTCCGAAACACATGAAACATTTTTAGGAAGAATCACTTTGAAGTGAGTTCATTTAGCATTGTCTCTTCTTCTCGTGTAACAGCGATTTAATGGTAGCGGCGAGGACAATACCAGGGTTAGTGTGGTGCAATGGTAAAGGATATTGGAGTATTTTTCTTATATTTGGAAACAATTTTCGTCATGTTCTCCATTGTAGTGATCTAATTCACGAGTTTTAAATGGATTCAATATAATTTTAGCCCCTAAATTATAATACAAAATTTTCTGTCTCAAACTTTGATAGTGTCTGATTCCTAAACTTTAAAAATGAAAAATAGAGTTCTTGTCATTAAACGATGTTAAGGGTTTGCTCAAATGGTTAACAATGTTGTCACATGTTGACACGTGTATGTCCACGTCAGCATGTTGAAACACATGTGACAATATTGTTTGTTACATAAGCAAATCTTTAACATTGTTTGGTCATGGGGACTAAATACATTCATTAATAAAGTTTGGGATGAAAATGATTCAAAGTTTATCACGTGTGTCACATACTCACATGGACACACGTGTGTCAATATATGGATATACATGTGACAATGTCGTTAATTGCGTCAACAAATCCTTTATTGAACCCCTTAGGGTTTCTATTTTAGTTGTTTAGTACTAATAACTGATCCAAATCAGTTATTAAGGTTGTTTTCCCTTTTCCCCAAAACCTATTTAAGGATAGGTTTCGTTTCCCCCTTTGTATCAGAAATTTTACAGAAGAAATAAAATTATGTTTTCATACCTGCGATTGCTATGCTTTCTCCTTCTTGTTTCTCTACCATCTCTGCATCCCACTTCATCTTTTCTGTTTCTTGCTCGTGCCCCATGGAGATGAAGAGAGATCCCATCTAGCGAGCACAATATGGTATCAGAGCAGGTTTTTAACCTGCTCTACCTCCGTTGCGCTCTGATTCACACTAGGCTCAAGGTTTCTTGGCATCCTTTTTGAAGATGGACAATAAAGACGTGGTCAAGACTGAGAGCACCAACCATGGTACACACAACACTGATCTTGATCTAGCTCTCATACCCACCAGCCCTTATTACCTACACCTTGGAGAAAACCCAGGTTTGGTCTTAGTTTCCACTAATTTGAATGATTCTAATTACCCCTCTTGGAGCAGGAATATGCAGCGTGCTCTGCTGTCCAAAAATAAGTTGAAGTTTGTCAACGGGAGCATCAAGACTCCCCTTCTTAATGATCCCATTTACGAAGCATGGGAAAGATGTAATGTAATGATTTTGTTATGGATTATGAGGGTTCTTTCTCCTGATATTGCTAAGAGTCTTCTATACATTGATTCTGCTAAGGAACTCTGGGAAGAACTAAAAGAAAGGTTCTCTCAAGGGGACTATTTTTAGATCTCTGATCTTCTCCAGGAGATTCACTCTATCAAGCAAGGATAAAGGACCATAACTCAGTATTTTACAGAGTTAAAGAAGTTATGGGAGGAGCTGGACTTCTTGCGTCCCTTACCAACTTGCACATGTAGAAAGCCCTGCACATGTAGAAAGCCCTGTGAGTGTGATCTTACTAAGGTTTTCTTGAAATAGAGAGATGTTGAACACTCTATTTATTTTTTAAAGGGCCTAAATGATTGTTACAATAATGTCAAAACTCAAGTTTTGGATCCAAAGTTTTGTTAATAGATCCAGTGCCTGGTATAAACAAAGTGTTTTCTTTAATAATACAACAAGAAAGGAAATATAACAATTCTGGAACTTTAAGTGTTGAAAATAAGGTTCTTTTAAATACTGCTGAAAAAACTAACTACAAAGCTCAAGAACAGGGTTCTTGGAAAGGTCAAGGCAGAGGAAACAACTTTCGTGGTCAAGGAAGGGGAAGAGGAAGAAACCCAAATCAAGGGAAACAATGCACATACGACCATAAGATGAACCACACTGCTGAAGAATGCTATTCAAAGCATGGTTATTCCCCATGGTATAAACAGAGAGGAGATCAAGAAAGAAGTTACTACAGTGATAAAAGTGGCAACACACAGCAGACATGCAACCTAAAAGTCAAGGGTGATGCACAAGACTCCACTAATCAAACTTCCACCAAAGAAGCTAACACAAGTACTTCCTTAAGTACTGAACAAATACAGAAACTGCTAAGGCTTTTGGAAGACAAAGGTGAATCCAATCATGCTGTTAGCCACATTCAAAGCTCTAGCAACAATATCTCCATTCACAAAGATCAACAAGGTAAAGTCTGGATCTTAGATACAGGAGCTACTGATCATGTAACACATGATCTGAATCAGTTTTCAACCTTTTATAAAATCAAACTTGTAACTGTAAGACTTCCTAATAATTTTACAGTCATTGTTGAATATGCTGGAACAAAATACTTCAATAATGATTTCATAATCTACAATGTTCTTTACATTCCAGATTTTTCTTTTAATTTGATTTATGTGCAGTCCCTTATCAAGGACCTAAACTACAGACTAATATTTTCTAATGAGCATTGTCAGATACAACACAATACTTCATACAAGACGATTGGGCGTGCTAGCATGCTAAAGGGTTTATACCATCTTGATAACTGCCCCTCCATCTCTGAAGATTATCTGCCTCTGAATACAACTCTCAATTGTTCTAAAAATAGTGTAAACATTTGGCACCACAGATTAGGACATCCATGTGACAGTGTTATGAAACAAATATGTAAAGTCTTTCCTTATGTGAATGATTCTTGTAAAGATATTTGTGATATCTGCCACTATTCTAAACAACATAAACTTCCTTTCCAAGATAGCACTACATCTTCTTTAAATTGCTTTGACATGATACATACTGATATATGGGGTCCTATTTTTGTCCCTTCTATACATGGTCATAGATATTTTCTTACTGTGGTTGATGATTGCTCTAGTCATACTTGGATCTTTCACATGCATTCTAAGAGTGAAACTAGAAAACTTTTGCTAAATTTTGTCATTTACGTTAAAAATCAGTTTGAAAAGAATATTAAAATCATAAGGTCTGACAATGGTCCTGAGTTTGAATACATTGATTTGTATAATCGTTATGCATTGAGCATCAAAAAAGTTGTGTTGGAACTCTAGAACAGAATTCTGTTGTGGAAAGAAAGCATCAACACATTCTTAATGTTGCTAGAAGTCTTTTATTTCAGTCTAAATTGCCTAAATGCTATTGGTACTATGCTATTAATCACATTGTACACTTAATAAATAAAATGCCTTTTGCTGTTCTAAAGAATAAATTCCCTTATGAATTTCTTAATCAAAAACCTCCTACTTATCTTAGCTTAAAGGCTTTTGGTTGTCTATGCTTTGCTTCCACCAGTGATGTCAACAGAAACAAGCTTGATCCAGAGCTAGAAAATTCGTTTTTATTGGTTTTAAGCCTGGAATGAAGGGTTATGTTCTTCTGGATATTAAGAGTAGAGAGATCTTTGTTAGTAGAAATGTCATGTTTTATGAAAATATTTTTCCTTGCAATTTTTCTAACAATAGTGAACAAGATCAGAATGTTGAGTTCTTAGAACTAAGCAGTTTACATGATGATGTTCCCAACAACTATATCTCTCCTAAGGACCACAACATGATAGACAACGATGATGAAAATAGCAATACTGATAATGACATTACAGATTCCAGCAGTGAGAGTGATAGAAGAGAAGATATCACTGAGAATCATGATCAGATTAATATCCAACCTGAACATGATCAAGAAAACCAACAAAGTACTGATACTATTCAACAAGATCTCATTAGCACTGAAGATCAAGATCTAAGGCGATCAAAGAGAAGCAAAAAAATTTCTGGCTACCTAAAGAATTATCAGGTCAATGGTTCCTTTAATGTTAACAACTATGTCCTTCTTGAATGCATAAATCATACCTATAAATCTGCCTATCCCATTACCTTTGTTGTTTCCTATAAATCCCTATCCAAGGATCACTTCAATTACACTCTAGCCATTTCGACTAATAAAGAACCTCAATCTTATGCTGAAGCCAGTAAAAATACTGAATGGATGACTGCTATAAACAAAGAACTAAATGCTTTGGAATTAAAATAAACCTGGTACCTAACTGATCTCCCTAATAGAAAGAAACCTATAGGATGTAAATGGGTGTTTAAGATCAAATATAATGCAGATGGTACTATAGAAAGATATAAAGCTAGGCTAGTAGCTAAGGGGCATTCTCAACTAGAAGGGGTTGACTATTTTAACACTTTTTCTCCCGTTGCTAAACTGACCACTGTTAAAATTCTCCTAGCTCTTGCAGCTGCTAAAAACTGGCACCTACATCAACTTGATATAGATAATGCCTTTCTTCATGGAGAACTTGATGAGGAGGTCTATATGTCACCCCCACCAGGACTGAGTGTCTCCAAACAAGGGCAAGTTTGTCGTTTGACTAAATCTCTATATGGACTCAAGTAAGCAAGTCGACAGTGGTTTGCCAAACCTTCTTCATTCCTTATAAATCTTGGTTTTGTTCAATCAAAGGCTGATTATTCCTTATTTGTTCAGAAAACTACTAATAATTTTACTGCTTTACTTGTTTATGTAGATGATGTGTATGGAAGTTATCAATAGAACCAAAACTTTATTACACCAAGCTTTCAAAATTAAAGATCTTGGTAAATTGAAATTTTTCTTGGGCTTTGAGGTGGTTAGGACAACGACGGGAATCCATTATTTTCAAAGGAAGTATGCTCTAGACATCTTAGAAGAAATTGGGATGCTTAACAGCAAGCCCTGTCAAAGTCCTCTCATGAGTAACACTAAGGACCTTTTTGACACCAACAAAACTGTTCACAACACAGATTCCTATCGAAGATTAATAGGAAAACTTCTATATCTCACTAATTCTAGGCCTGACATTAGTTTCTCTGTTCATTTACTCAGTCAATTTGTGCATGGACCAACCATACATCATCATTAGGTTGCCCAACATATTCTTAGGTACATTAAGGCAGATCCAGGCCGTGGTCTTTTCTTCCCAGCTGAGACTGATATCCAAATCAAAGGTTTTAGTGATTCTAACTAGGCTGCTTGTCCAGAAACCAGAAAGAGTGTTACTGGATTTTGTATATTCCTTGGCAGTTCTTTAGTTTCCAGGAAAACTAAGAAACAAAACATGGTTTCCAGATCCTCTTTAGAGGTAGAGTATAGGGCTCTCGCCACCACTACGTGCGAGATACAATGGATTAGTTACATCCTTCGCGACCTACAAGTTCAGACCGATCTTCTTGTTGTGCTTTACTATGATAATCAGTCCGCAAGGCACATCGCACACAACCCCACCTTCCACGAATGCACCATGCACATAGACATTGACTTTCATGTGGTTCGGGAGAGACTTCAACACAACCTATTCCGCCTTCTTTCGATCAGCTCGAACGATCAACTCGCAGACGTTTTTACCAAAGCTCTTCATCGCACTAACTTCAAAATCAATGTCTCCAAGCTAGGAATGTTGAGCATCCACCATCTAGCTTGAGGTGAGGGTATTGAACCCCTTAGGGTTTCTGTTTTAGTTGTTTGTTACTAATAACTGATCCAAATCAGTTATTAGGGTTGTTTTCCCTTTTCCCCAAAACCTATTTAAGGATAGGTTTCGTTTCCCCCTTTCTATCAAAAATTTTACAGAAGAAATAAAGTTTTGTTTTCATACCTGCGATTGTTATGCTTTCTCCTTCCTGTTTCTCTGCCATCTTTGTATCCCACTTCATCTTTTCTGTTTCTTGCTCGTGCCCCATGGAGATGAATAGAGATCCTGTCCAGCGAGCACAATATCCTTACCATTATTTAGTGACGATGATTATATTCATTTGCTTTTTAAATTTAGGGACCAAACACCATCAAATTTTGGAAATAGAAGAAATCCAATTTCGCGTTGTAGTTTAAGGACTAAAAAAAATATTAAGTTAAATATGTTTTTGTTCCCTTAACTTTCAATGAAAATTGAAATTAGTCTCTTTTTGAAAGTTTGGTCTAATTTAGCCCCACAACTTTAGAAATGTGTGAATTTAATCCTTTTAACCAAATTTTGTTAAGTTTATTTAACATTTGAAATGTGTTTCATGATAGTATTTGAGTTGTTTATACCATTTTATAATTTTCACTTCAAAGTTAAGTTGGCGCCTTATTGTGGAGTACACATGTGGTTTACACCTCCCTGAAGGCTTGAAAAACATAAACTTACTATTATGTGTTGTGAAAGGAAACCAAAAGAAACTATGCTACAACAAATGAAGGTTAGAACAACCGATCAACCTAGCTAACTTTAACTAAGAAAAATTACTTAAAACAAAACTTATGACAATACCTAATCTAGAAGCATATCCAAATGCAAAATCACGACTGAAAACAGAACTTATTATTCTAAACAAGTTTAAAATAAAAAAAGAAAGAGAAGAAAAGAGATAGAAACGAAAAAAAAAGAACTCAAAATTTCTCTTCTTAAACCTAGAAGACTACACTAAAACAACACAAAACTGAATTTTACAACTTAAAAATCAAGGCTACAACTTCAATTAGTACTAACACCTTTTAGTAGCATTAAAGCAATCAGGAAAAGTAAAGAATCAAACCAAATAGAAAGGAAATCAGTGTTAGAACATGAAACAAAATGACAACCCAGCCACTCAAAACCACAAATCATAGGAGGCCCATTTTACATCTCTTTAATTCAGTGAAATCTCAAATCAAAGTAAAACAAACAACAATTTTTCATCTACCCGTAACAACATTCGATCCAGTGTAGGTTAAAATGGGTTGCTTACCCTAACCTTCGAAAACCACGCCAGAGGTGAGAAGACACGATGGTGGTCGCAGGATGAATGCTCTATGATGCAGCGACTAGGGTTCCGATATCTCGAAATGAGAGCTCCAAAACCAAGCTAGAGTATAGGTGTTTATGTTTGTGGAGGAGGCGACAACGTGCATACCAATGCAAAAGAGTTGTCGCGATGGAGATTAGCGCTTAGGAGTATATGGTCCATTTATGATTGCATCCCATATCCCTTGATCTATTGATTCAATAAATATTTTCATCCTAATTTTCCAAAATTGGTAATTAATGCCACTAAACATAGAGGATTTACGAATTGAGGCACCTTCAGCAAAGGGTAACTTGTTTTCAGCCATTTCAAGTAGTTCAAAACAAATTTAGGACCTTACTTGAGCAAATTTCAAGTACCTAGCTCTGATACCAATTGTTAGTTTTGAAATGGTTGAAATGCCAAGAAGGGGGGGAGGGGGGTTGAATTGGCTAGTTAAAAATTTAGGCTATCTTTGAAAGCTAAAAACCACCTTTAATTGAATCCATTAGATGACCAAGTCAGGATGCAAACAGTACTGAACTATACACTTTCAATCGGTCAAAGACAGAGTTAATCGATTGGTTGTACTAAACAAATTTTGTTATGGTATAATCAACCGATTGAAACAAGAAAATAGTCGACTGAAATACTGCAAAAAATGCAAAAATGTAGATTCGAGTTTTAAACCAGAAACAATGCACAAGATTGATCAAGACAGGTTCTAAATGATTATGCAAACATGCTCAATATTGTAGATGCCATGAAAACATGCAAGAACATGAAAAAGATGATTAAAACACAAGTTCTTGAAACTTTAAAATGAAAATGCAAGAGAGAAAGGTTAGAGAATAGAGGAGACCACGAGATTTTTATACTGGTTCACTCAAAGCTGAGCTACATGCAGTTTGTCAAGGCAACCTGAGCTTAAGTTTGCACTATTTCAAAAGATTTACAAAGTATCCACCCTTACACTTTCAAAATATGCAAAAAACACCACAAAAGACTCTTGAATCACACAAGAATCACACCAGCACAGCAAGAACCCTCTTATAGACCTGGAAAACCACCACGCACACAGACAAAGCTTGAGAAAGATCAAACCTCAGTGGTAGCACAACCCAACCTACCACAAATAGGGATGGCAACGGGGCGGGGCGGGGACGGGTTTCACTATCCCATACCCATTCCCGTAAAAAAAAATTCATCCCCATCCCCATACCCAAACCCAACGGGTATCAAACTTTTGTCCCATCCCCATCCCCACCGGGTAACGGGTGTAATCTCATACCCATACCCATACCTGTTTTCTTACTACTTTAATATTAATTTTAATTAATTTTTATAAAAAATTACGGTAAAGGAAACATAATATTATTAAATATTCAATGTTAGAAGTATGGTTGTTTCTTCAATATCAAATACTTTGAAATAAATTATAATTTTTTACATTTTAGATTATAATACCAAATAAAATTTGATGAGAACCAAAACATTTATTAAATTTGCAAACATTAATGAAACCTAGTTGATAAATTTTAAGAATATTTTTTAAAAATATAAAAGGAAAAAAATATTTTTCGAAAAATATAAAAGGAAAAAAATATTTAAATTAAAAAATATTTTAAATGTTTGTTTACTTCAATTTTTTAAATTATAATGAATCTATTTTTTATACACTAATAAAAGTTATAATACATCATCACTTTATCAAAATGACGCAAAGAACAAATAATAAACATAATAATAAAATTTTAACATAGATCTCGTATTTTTTGAACCACAATATATGTTGGATGGTGGTAAAAAAATATTCATGGGAATTACATTAAATTTTTATATTGTAGTAAATAAAACTTATTTATACAACTATAGTGAAAAAATTAAAGTATGATTGTAATGAGTTAGAAAATAAAAAATAATTAGATAAAATTTATCGAAATAGTGTTCTACATGGTGAAAATAAACAAAAAATAAAAATATTAAAAAATTAACAAATGTGTGTCTTATAAACAATTTGGAGACTATTGGAAGGAATTACACAAAGGAAAACAAATATATAATTAATGGTATGATAAGATGAAAAATATCTTAGAGATCTAAGAAAACTTTTCAAATATCAACATATGTACTCAATGGTTGATAAAAAGGTGACGCAAAAAATAAATAATAAACATAATAAAATTTTATCATAGATCTTGTATCTTTTAAACTCCAATATATGTTGGATGGTGATAAAAAAATATTTATGGCAATTACATTAAATTTTTATATTGTAGTCAATAAAAATTATTTATACAATTATAGTGAAAAAAATTAAAGTATGATTGTAATGAGTTAGAAAATAAAAAATAATTAGATAAAATTTATCGAAATAATATTCTACATGATGAAAATACACAAAAATAAAAATATTAAAAAATTAACAAAGGTGTGTCTTATAAACAATTTGGAGACTATTGGAAGGAATTGCACAAAGAAAAATAAATGTATGATTAAGGGTATGATAAGACGAAAAATATATTAGAGATCTAAGAAAACTTTTCAAATATCAACATATATACTCAATGGTGGATAAAAAAAGTGACGCAAAAAATAAATAATAAACATAATAAAATTTTATCATAGAAATAAAAGAGTTCAAATGAAACAAAAATTAATAATAATAAGTAAAGAATTTTTTTTATATTACCTAGTAAATGAAATGTTTATCCTATTAAATACTTAAATTGAGAGTATTAAACATTCTCATGTGAAAGAAAAATATACAATAAATAAAAATATTAAAAAATAATAGAAATATTCAAATGTTAGACATAATTTTCTTTTAATTGACATACATCATTTTAACATAATTACATAAAGGTTATGATAAGATAAAAAATATATTGGAGATGCGAATGAGTTTCATGACAAACCAAACATTTAGAAGAAATAAAAAATAGAGAGAATATATATATATATATATATATATATATATAGGGTTACTTAATTAATTGTGAATATTTTAATAATTTAAAAGAGGATGGAGATATGGCGGGGACGGGTATTATAGCGGGGATATATTCATCCCCATCCCCATCCCCATACCTAATCAAAAAAATCAGGGATTCCCCGTACCTATACCCATACCTAGTCAATGCGGGGATTCCCCGTCAAAACAGGGACGGGTTCGGGCAATACCCACGGGGACGGGTTTATTTGCCATCTCTAACCACAAACCACTTTCTCCAAGCTTCAAACCAAGCCAAAAGCTCTAAGAATTGATCCAAGATCAATCTTCAACTGTTGCAAACTGTATGACCACGAAGGAGAGAGTTTCCACAAGTTTCCAGAACAAATTCGTGCTAAAAAATGATCAACTGATCTCTCTTTTGAAGATCACAACTTTTATAGTCAAACTGTTATGAAATTCAACAGGTTGATTTCCAAATCAATCGGTTGATTTCATTTGACTGAAGTGAAATCAGTCGATTAAAAAATAAATCAACTTATTGAATTTGTTGCAGTTTAAGACTACTGCAACCAACCTTTTAACCTGTTAAAAAACCATTCAACAGATTAAAAGAGACATTTTAACCTATTGAAAAACCATTCAACAGATTAAAAGACACACTTAAGACCAAATACATCTAATTAATGCTACAAGGTCTACAATATGAATTACAAACTTCAAATACATTTTTTTAATGATGTAACTATGTGGAGGGCACACGTTCCAACCTTGATCAACATGGATATCATCAAATCTTATTTCCTTCATCAATGTAGGCTTCAATCCAATGGTAATGGCTTCAAGATAGTTCAAAAGGGCTTCATTTAATCTTCATCAAATCTTCAAGAAGCATACCACATTGGCTTCTCATGTCAACAATGTCCCCCTGATTTGATGAAGTCAACCTCTATCTTTTTCTATCTATCTTCTTCTATTTTCCATTGCAAATTGCTTCCATATGTTGGATATCATTAAATTGATGAAGTGACACCTTAGCTTGATGCTTGTGAACCTTAAAAACATTTACAGTAGCAATACACACAAGCTAGCAAGCACACACACATGCACATGCTCCCCCTATCAATAATATGAATTCAAATTCAGATTTGATATTAATTCCAATTTTAGTGCTTCTATTTTAGTTCAATTTGATCAAATTGTTATTTGTTAATTTTTCTCCCCCATTTGGATTCATCAAAAAGAACAAAAGCATAAAGAAAACAAGCATTACACATTCTTTCCTTAGTACTTGAACATAATACAACCAAGAGAAACTGAAATAGAGAAGAAAAAGCATAAAGTTGATATAATCAACCGACTGAAAATAAAAACAACCAATTGAAACTGACAAAACTGAAACTGAAAAAGTACAAACACATGGATGCAATGCAAGATCCTAAACAACCAACACACTCAATCATCCTAAGGATCATTTCTGATCTGGAATGAGTTCAGCATGTCATGCATATCATGAATTTGGCCATCCAATACATTGAACCTCTCATTGCAATAGTTTTGATGTGCATGTTGGGATACATTGAGTTCATGCAGCTGGTTCAACACCATCCTTTCAAAATATGAGTACACAGGGCCTCTATCCTTTGGAGGGTTGTAAGGAATTAAGTCCATGGGTCCAGTAGTTGGTTCTTCCTCTTGATTTGTATCACTTGGGCCAGCTTCATGGTCATGTGCACCACCAACTACAGCACCAGCAGTTGTCCATGCATTTCCCACCTTGAGAAAGCCCATTTTGTGCAAATTTTGGTTGGAGGTATGGTTTAATAGTCCAGTTGACTCTTCTAACTCATCCTATACATCAATTCCAAAGTATTCTATGAATTTGGACACCAAAACCACATATGGCAGCCTAAAATCCATGAGCCTCTTGGTCTTGAGCATGTGATCACAAAACACATAGATCAGATCCACTTGAATATTGTGTTGAATGTAGTACATAAGTATCAAATCTCCCTCATTTAAAGTTGAATGGTTGATACCACTGGAACAAGGATTTTTGTGACAATCATACCAGGAAACCTTTGATCCACGTTGAGACCACCAACATGGAAGTGCTTGATCTCACCAACTGGATTCCTCAAACATTGGCCATAGTATTGGACCTTGTTGAATTTTGGAACAGCCCTAGTTTCACCTTTCCTCACTTGCACACCCCTTGATTTAAGTCCAACCATATCTTTCCAAGCTTTTTTGTTGATCTTCATGCGAATTCCTTTGATACTTGACAACAACACATCATTTTTGAACTCCAAGTTGGTGAAAAACACCTTCACCAAGTCTGGATAGATTTTTCCTGAAAGTTCAAGGAAGGACTTCAACTTTTGATGCTTGAGTTGTTGAAATAGCCTCTCAAAGCCTTCAGCCCTCAACCATGAGAATCTCAGCACCTTAGGAATGCTGATCTGCTTCCTATTCATCTCAATTAGGAACACTTGAATATTGTCCTCATGATCCTCAAACCATGCTTCAATTCTCCCATGGCTTTCGTGATTTGGAGACCTTGGGGTAGGAGGAGTGAAGTGCTCATAATCAGATTGGACAACTCTTTGTTGACGACGAGGCATGATGAGTATGGGTATGGTTGTTTCTAAAAGAAGTATGATGCAAATGCAGCAATACAAGTGCAATATTTATAATTGAACAAGCTGATTTTCAGAAATAGTTGATTAAATGGTGCAGATTTTCCTAATTAATTCGTTTTAGGATACCCAAACCAATTTAATGTAGTCCAAAACAGTATCTCATGCATTCATGGTGTTTTCAATGTGTTTTTATGAGTGAATCAATCAGTTCAGATCATGTGAGCTGTAGGCACATTGGAATTGTACACTAAACATGCTTTTTGGTCAAACAAATCAGTAAAAGCAACACATGGATGATGAAATGAGTAGTTAAGAGCAGATAGTACCTGACAAAAAGATGTTTTCTTTTACTGGGTCAGCTTAACAATTCAATTCGTGAGTAAATGCACAGTTTAAGTAAAATCAACACGTTGAAAAATAGTACTAGTCGATTAAAACAACATCAGACCGTCAAAGATTAAAACCATAATCTGGTTAAGTGAAATCAGCTGATTGATTTTGAAAATCAATCGATTGAAAATCATAAAATTGAACTTTATTTTTCCAGATTCAGTTTTAATGAAATCAACATATTGAATTATGAAAACAGCAGATTAAAAATCATAGCAGATCAATTTTTCATCATTCACTGGCAATTTAAGTGAAATAAACACGTTGAAAAATATAATCAACAAGTTGGAAAATCATGTTTTTGCAAACAGAGGCAGATTTAAGTGAAATCAACACGTTGAAATGAAAAATTAACAAGTTGAATATGACAATTTTCATTTTTTGCATACAACAGCTAATTTTTATGAAACCAATGCATGAGTACATAAGATTAACATGCTAAAAACACATCAGACCACATTCTTGATGTCTAATATGCCTAGTTTAGTTCTTAGCTTATTAAAACTATCTCTAGCCAATGGTTTTGTAAACAAATCTGCCAATTGATTTTCAGTTTTAACAAATTTGATTTCACAATCTCCCTTTTGAACATGATCACAAATGAAACTATGCCTAATCTCTATATGCTTAGTTTTAAAATGTTGTATTGAATTCTTGGTTAAGTTGATGGCACTAGTATTATCACAATACAAAGGTACCTTGCTTAGCCTTACACAAAAGTCCAAAAGTTGATGCTTCAACCATATAATTTGTGTACAACCATGTTCAACAACAATATACTCAGCTTCAGCAGTGGAGAGTGCCACACATGCTTGCTTTTTGCTATTCCATGAGATTAGACTTGATCCATGCAAATGGCAAGTACCACTTGTGTTTTTCCTATCCAATTTGCACCCTGCATAATCTGAATCTGAAAACCACTAAGAGTTATGTTAGAATCACATGGATACCATAAACCAACATTGGTTGTTCCTTTAAGGTACTTTAGAATCCTTTTTGCAGCCTTAAAGTGTGATTGCTTTGGATTTGCTTGAAACCTAGCACATAAGCATACTCCAAACAGAATATTTGGCCTACTTGCTGTAAGATAGAGCAAAGACCCAATCAACCCTCTATATTTGGTTGAGTCTACTGGTTGGCCAACCTCATCTGCATCCATAAGACAATTTGTTGCAATTAGAGTGACAACTTCCTTGCAATCCTTCATTTTGAACTTTTTCAACAAGTCAAAACAGTATTTTGATTGATTTAAAAATGTTCCATGCTTGAGTTGCTTGACTTGCAGCCTTAGAAAGTATGTAAGCTCACCCATCACGAACATCTCAAATTCTCCCTGCATAGCTGCAACAAACTCTTCACACAATGTGTTGTTATTTGAACCAAAGATGATATCATCAACATACACTTGAACAAGTACAACATCATTTTCATGTTTTCTAATGAAAAGTATTTTATCCACTGCACCTCTAGCATAACATTTTGATAAGAGATAATTGCTTAGCCTTTCATACCATTGTCTTGGTGCTTGTTTCAAACCATATAAGGCCTTTTTCAATTTGAAAACATGGTTAGGATAGAGATGATCCTCAAATCAAGGAGGTTGTGATACATACACTTCTTTATTTAGGAAACCATTCAAGAATGCACTTTTCACATTCATTTGATGCAATTTAAAGTTACACATGCAAGCATATGCTAAGAGTAATCTCACAGTTTCTAGCCTAGCTACAGGTGCATAAGTTTCATCAAAATCAATGCGTTCTTGTTGATTATAACCTTTAGCAACTAGTCTAGCTTTGTTTCTTACAATATTACCATCTTCATCCATTTTGTTTCTAAAAACCTATTTAGTTCCATTTATATTCATATCATCAGTTTTAGGCACTAGAAACCATACATCATTTCTTGTGAATTGATTGAGTTCATCTTGCATAGCAACAATCCAATTACTATCATTCAAAGCATCATTCACATTTTTAGGTTCAATTTGAGTTACAAAAGCAACATGTTCACAAAATACAATCCTACGTCTAGTAGATACTCCCTGTTTGGTATCACCTATGATGTTATCCTTTGATAAACCTTTAGGCTGGATCCAATCCTTGGGAAAGTTGCTGTCTGCAGCTTTTTCAGTCGACTGTTTTTCCTTTTAAGCCGATTGATTTCCTGAAGTAGAGGGCTTTTCTGTAGCAGAAATATGCTCCTGTAGTATATCTTCTTCATCTGCATTCTTTGGCACTTGATCTTGCAACTTTGGGTTAGTTTCATCAAATACAACATGCATAGACTTTTCAACAGTCATTAATCTCTTATTATAGACTCTATATGCATGACTTTGTGTAGCATAGCCTAGAAAAACACCTTCATCTACTTTTGCATCAAATTTGCCAAGACTTTCTTTGCCATTATTTAAGATGAAACACTTACATCCAAATACTTTTAGGTGACTTAAAACAGGCCTCCTCCCTTTGAAAAGCTCATAGGGGGTTTTCTTCAAAATTGGCCTAATCAACACTCTATTTAAAACATAGCAAGTAGTGTTGACTACATCAGCCCAAAAATACTTAGGTAGTGAGTTTTCATTCAACATAGTTCTAGCTAGTTCCTCAAGTGACCTGTTTTTCCTTTCAACAACACCATTTTGTTGTGGGGTTCTTGGTGTAGAAAATTATGATTAATGTCATGCTTTTCACAAAAGTGTTCAAACTTTTCATTTTGGAATTCCCCACCATGGTCACTTATAATAGAAACTATATTGGAACTATTTTCACTTTCAAGCATCTTGGCAAGTCTTTTAAAGGCATGAAAAGTATCATTTTTGGCAGCTAAGAACAAAGTCCATGTGTACCTAGAAAAATCATCAACAATAACTAATGCATAAAGATTGCCACCAAGGCTCATGGTTCGAGATGGACCAAATAGATCCATGTGAAGCATCTCTAAAGGTCTTTAAGTTGAAACAACATTTTTGGGTTTAAAAGAGACCTTGGTCTGTTTTCCTTTTTGACATGCTTCACACCTCTATCCTTCTCAAACTTGAGTTTTGGTAGTCTTTCAACCAGCTATTTTCTATTCAGCCGATTGAAATGCTGCATGTGTATGTGACAAAGTCTTCTATGCCATAACCAAGTGTCATCCTCTTTTGTAAGCAAACAATGGATGCTAAATGATGCATGATGCAGATCAAGTAGGTATATGTTATTGACTCTTTTACCTATCAAAACAATACTACCACATGCATCATATATCAAAAAACTATTTGGTTCAAACATTACTTTAAAGCCTTTATCACATAGTTGGCTTATACTTATCAAATTGTGTTTGAGTCCTTCTATCAATAGCACATTCTTGATGTTGAAAGGGGATCCATTGCCTATGACTCCATTTCCAATGATTCTTCCTTTGTTGTTGTCTCCATAGGTTACAAATCCTTCCTCATTCAACTCCAACTTTGCAAATTTGGTCTTATCTCCTATCATATGTCTTGAACAGCCACTATCAAGGTACCACAAATCTTTCTCATCACCTTTTATGACCTGCAAAACAAAATTGGATTACTTGATACCCTTTGATAGGTTGGGTCCATCATGGCTATGCCTTTCTAGATCCTTTTGGGATCCATTTCATAATCCCTTTAGGAACATCATATTTTCTAGCATGACAATTCTTAATAACATGACCTTTTTGCATACAGTAGTTGCATGAAATGAATGGCATGTCACTTGGCATACTTTTTGAAAAGAAACTAGAGAACTTCTTGGTTTTCTTTTGAAAAGAAGGATTAAAACCAAGTTCAGCTTTGTCAAACACACAGTTTTGAGAACCAAGAACATAGCCTAAGTTTGCTTCCCCTCTTGTGAACCTTGCACAGGTCTTTATAAGGTATTTCACTTGATTTTTCAAAACTGTGGAGTTTTCACAGGGTTTTTCAGCCGGTTGATTTCTAAAATAATCAGTTGAATTACTGTGAATGATTTCTAAATGCTCAAAATCAGTTTTTAAATCAGCTATTTCTTTTTCCAGTTGGCTAACTTTGTTTTCCAACCAGCTGTTTAAGCCTATCAATCAATTGTTTAATGCAGAAATCTTGTTTGCTTCATTATGCAACTCTTCAAAATCATGCAACAATTTATTATAATCATTTAAGTCTAGAGAACTTACTTGGCTTGAGGAAGATGACTCATAACCAGCCATAAGATACAAGTTGGCTTCTTCACTCTCATCTTGTAAGGAGCTACTTGTTGTTGAATCATCATTGTCCTCCCATGCAATGTATGCACATTTCTCCTTTGGGTTCTTCTCCTTTTTCCTATCAACACTCTTCTCCTTTTCTTTGTTAGCATTTGGACATTCAATTTTGATATGTCCTTGTTTTCCACAGTTATAACATGTAAAATTAGAAGAGTTTGATTCATTGTGTTTGGAAGTATACCTCTTGGGATTACCTTTGATACCTTTCCTTTTGAGATACTTACCAAACTTCTTGACAAGGAGATTCAAGTTCTCACTTTCACTTGATTCAGCCACCTCATCCTCGGGTTCCTCATTCTTCTTGGTGCGAGTCTTCAAGGCTATGTTCCTTACCTTTTTCTCACTTGACTCAAGCTCATTAAGCCTTTGCATCTCAATCTCATGCTCCCTAAGCTTGCCAAACAATGCAGCTGTAGTCAAAGTGGATAGATCTCTTGTTTCTGAGATAGTCGTGACCTTTGGTTGCCAAGATCTATCAAGACACTTCAGCACCTTGATGTTTAACTCTTCTTTGTAAAATTCCTTACCCAAACCCATGAGATGGTTTACTATGTGAGTGAATCTCTTTTGCACATCTGTTATAGATTCTCCTTGTTTCATCTTGAATAGTTCATACTCTTGAATCAAGGCATGCTTCCTTGCTCTCTTAACATCATTGGTTCCTTCATGAGTCACTTCAAGAACCTCCTACATATTCTTTGTATTGCAATCATATTGAGCTCACCTCCTTTCTTCCTCAGTCCATTGAGTCCATGGCTTATCAACCAACACATTTTCAATAGTATGCTTAGGAGTATATGGTCCATTTATGATTGCATCCCATATCCCTTGATCTATTGATTCAATAAAGATTTTCATCCTAATTTTCCAAAATTAGTAATTAATGCCACTAAACATAGGGGGTCTACGAATTGAGGCACATTCAGCAAAGGGTAACTTGTTTTCAGCCATTTCAAGTAGTTCAAAACAGATTTAGGACCTTACTTGAGCAAATTTTAAGTACCTAGCTCTGATACCAATTGTTAGTTTTGAAATGGTTGAAATTCCAAGAAGGGGGGGAGGGGGGTTGAATTGGCTAGTTAAAAATTAGGCTATCTTTGAAAGCTAAAAACCACCTTTAATTGAATCCATTAGATGACCAAGTTAGGATGCAAACAGTACTGAACTGTACACTTTCAATCGGTTAAAGACAGAGTTAATCGATTGGTTGTACTAAACAGATTTTGTTATGGTATAATCAACCGATTGAAACAAGAAAATAGTCGACTAAAATACTGCAAAAAATGTAGAAATGTAGATTCGAGTTTTAAACCAGAAACAATGCACAAGATTGATCAAGACAGATTCTAAATGATTATGCAAACATGCTCAATATTGTAGATGCCATGAAAACATGCAAGAACATGAAAAAGATTATTAAAACACAAGTTCTTGAAACTTTAAAATGAAAATGCAAGAGAGAAAAGTTAGAGAATAGAGGAGACCACGAGATTTTTATACTGGTTCACTCAAACCTGAGCTACATGCAGTTTGTCAAGGCAACCTGAGCTTAAGTTTGCACTATTTCAAAAGATTTACAAAGTATCCACCCTTACACTTTCAAAATATGCAAAAACACCACAAAAGACTCTTGAATCACACAAGAATCACACCAGCACAGCAAGAACCCTCTTGTAGACCTAGAAAACCACCACGCACACAGACAAAGCTTGAGAAAGATCAAACCTCAGTGGTAGCACAACCCAGCCTACCACAAAGCACTTTCTCCAAGCTTCAAACCAAGCCAAAAGCTCCAAGAATTGATACAAGATCAATCTTCAACTATTGCAAACTGTATGACCACGAAGGAGAGAGTTTCCACAAGTTTCCAGAACAAATTCGCGCTAAAAAATAATCAACTGACCTCTCTTTTGAAGATCACAACTTTTATAGTCAAACTGTTATGAAATTCAACAGGTTGATTTCCAAATCAATCGGTTGATTTCATTTGACTGAAGTGAAATCAGTCGATTAAAAAGTAAATCAACTTATTGAATTTGTTGCAGTTTAAGACTACTGCAACCAACCTTTTAACCTGTTAAAAAACCATTCAACAGATTAAAAGAGACATTTTAACCTATTGAAAAACCATTCAACAGATTAAAAGACACACTTAAGACCAAATACATCTAATTAATGCTACAAGGTTTACAATATGAATTACAAACTTCAAATACATTTTTTAATGATGTAACTATGTGGAGGGCACACGTTCCAACCTTGATCAACATGGATATCATCAAATCTCCTTTCCTTCATCAATGTAGGCTTCAATCCAATGGTAATGACTTCAAGATAGTTCAAAAGAGCTTCATTCAATCTTCATCAAATCTTCAAGAAGCATACCACCTTAGCTTCTCATGTTAACAGCTTTAACATTGTCATCAGACCGGTGGTTTTCTGTGTTGGTGTGGGTAAGGATCGCGGTAGATGTGATCTCGAGAAGAACCAAAAGAGAGTGGCTTCTTCTTCTTCTTCTTTATAAGAGTTGTGAGATGGTTAGAGTGTTTTAGAGAGTGTGAAGTAGGAGTGTGAAATATTTTTAGAGAATAGGAGCTAAAATGCTTTTTAATTGATTATTTTTTCAAATTCGTATGTAAAATTGGTAGGTAAAGCTTTTATTATTTACATACGAATAATGTGCCATTACCTGCGGGCAATATCCTTAGCGAAAGTTCCCTCTCTAACGTGCCAACGATACATACGAATTTTACATACAGAATATTCAATATGAAATATTTTTTGTGTTACGTACGGAAATATTCATATGTAACTCAATCTTACATATCCATAGGTAAAATTCGTATGTAATGCCTACTTTACCTATAGATCCAGATCTGTATGTAACTATCTGTAGGTAATTCACTATTTTCTTGTAGTGAGCTTAGATGTGTCTTGTTAGTCTTAGTGTGTCCTTCTTAATATGTTAAAATGGGTTTTAATAGGTTAAAAGGCTTGCTACATATATTTTCTAGTATGAATGCATTTAATCAGTTGAATTGTTTTTTCAAACTGATTTCACTTAAGTCAAGTGAAATCAACTGATTGTATGAAAAATTCAACCGATTGATTTAAGCCCAGACTATATAAGTTATGTTTTCGAGTGCAAAGACATATTTTTTAGTTTTTGAGTGTGAAAACTTGTAATTCATCACTAGAAAACTCTCTTTCTCTGAATCATACAGTTGTAAGGTGAAGATTGAAGATCTTGGTTGATCTTGAAGGCTTTTTGGCTTGGTAGAAGCTTAGAAAACTCAAGTTAGGTTGGATAGGGAGAGCCACCTTCAGGTTTACTAGTTCTTGTGCCTCTGCTTGTGTCCCTAGTGTGATTTCAGGTCTATAAGTGTGAGTCTTACAGAGTTGTGATTGAGATTTATGTGTGAGTCAAAAATCTTGGTTTTTTTTATTGTTCAAAAGTGTAATCTTGGTTTGTGATTTGTAAAACTTTTGATAATAGTGGAAATTAGGCTCATGTTGCCTTGGTAAATTTGATGTAGCTATGTGATTGAGTGAACCAATATAAAAACAATTGTCCCATTCTCAGGTTTCCCTTCATTCTTTGTTGAGTTTGAATGTGTTTCTATGTAATATGTTAATGTAATATTGTTTCACATATTAGAATGAATCTTGTGTAAGAAACTATGTTGTTTGAGTGAAATTCGTGAAATCTGCATTCTGCACAATTTCCTAGAATTTTAGCTAACTATTTTGAGATTTTAATCAACTGATTCATAGGTGTATGAATAGACTAACCTGTTGTTTTTATTTTTGACCGGTTGAAAGTGTATTGTCTTGCAGTTTTTGCATTCGAATTTTATGGTTTATATGATTCAATCAAAAGGGGTTTTAAGCTTTCGAAAAAGTTTTAAAAAGTCAATTCAACCCCCTTCTTGGCTTAAACCACCATTTCATTATTAACATAAAACCTAATAACTTGCCGCCATCCACCCCAATGAGACATTTTTTTCTGTAAGTTGAATTTCCTTAGGGTAGCAAACACATCGACCAAATCTGTTGAATGCTGCATAAAGTCTAGTGACTTCACTACCATATCATCTACGTATACCTCCACAATTTTACCTATTAGGTGGCTGAAGACTTTGTCCATCAGCCTTTGATAAGTTGCTTTAGCATTTTTTAGGCCAAATGGCATAACCTTATAGCAGTAGTTTGTTTCTTCTATTATGAAGGCAATCTTGATCATGTCTACTTATGCCATGGGGATCTGGTTACATCCAGAATAGGCATCTAAGAAGTTGAGTATACATTTTCTCGCTGCTCCATCCACCAACCTGTCTATGTTGGGTAGGGGCTACACATCCTTAGGGCATGCTTTGCTTAAGTTGGTACAATCTGGCACATTCTCCATTTTCCACTAGACTTTTTTACAACACTACGTTGGCAGGCCAGGTGGTGTATTGTAATTCTCCTATGGATCTGGTTTCTAAGAGTTTTGGGTAGGTCTGTAGCTTACCAATTGAATAGATCCGTATTTCTTCTTAGGGTCTCTTCGATTATGGATTATCCTTCTAAGGTTAAACTCGATCCAACTTTTAAGTTTCTTTCCGTGGACAAGGGTAAGTTTTTGCTTTCCCACACAAGTTCTATTCTAGAATCGGTCCCTATCTGAGGGTCTAGGTCTTCTCCCATCAAGGCGGCTCCTACATTTGATGCTCTCTTAACGTTGTTTACTACTAGAGTAGGTTCCTATGGTCGTAAACTAGAAATATAGCGAGGTGATGATATCTCCCAATGCTAACGAGAACTTCATAGAGAGGTGGGGAGTCGACACCACGACCCCTAACGTATTTAGAGGTGGCCTTCCCAACATAACGTTATAGGAAGTATTGCTTCAATGACTAGGAAACACACAAGTATGGTTTTTGTCTAGTTCCCCTCGCGAAATACTGTGTGCAAATTGATGTACCCTCATCTACCCTAAAAATTCATATATTGGCTCGTCGTATGGGATCATTGCTTCCTTTGGTAACTGCAATTTTTGGTATGTTTTCCAGTAAAGAATATCTACTGAACTTCCTTGATCAATGAACACCTTCTTCACCATGAAGTTATCAACTTCTATGGTGATGACCATAGGGTCATCTTGGTCCGAGTCTATGCCTTAGAAATCAATGTCTGTGAATGTGATTGGTGGCATCCTTCGACGCCTGAACGCATGCATTATAACATTCATCGGTTGTACCCTCCTTAAGTGATGCTTTCTAGCAGATGTTGTGTTTAGGGTGCCTCTTAATGGTGGCATGTCGTTTGATTGATTGTTCCCCTAAGGGGCAAGTTCTTCCTTCTTGTCATTCTTGCCCTTATCATTTCTATTTTCCCATTGATCATCGTAACGCTAATATCTGACTCTTGAAATACCCTTATTTTCTCTCCTTATAAAGCACTTCAAGTGGTTGGAGCGTATGAACTCCTCGATCTTGTCTTGTAAGGCTTTGCATTTGTCAGTGGTATGTCCATTATTACGGTGTAACTTACAATACTTAGACATGTAAGCATTTGGTGAGTTTAAAGACTTGTGTTGAGGGGGTATGAGATCGGCCTACAAGGCTTCTTCCATGTACATGAGCATAGAGCGCTAAGGGCTGCATATCATGAGTACCTAGGCGGCTTAGGATCTCGAGGTGGCGGCTCGGTTTTCATCGGCATCTTGTCGGCCTCCCTTTTCTCACCTTGTTGTACTTTGTTACGAAACTTGCTTCTCAACTCTCTCATCTCCTATACTCGTATATAGTCTGCAACTCGCAATCTCAGCTCATGCATGGTGGTTGGGGGCTTCAAGCATAGGTTGTTAGCGAAGGGGCCTGGCTTAAGGGCCATAACCATGTGTTGCAGAACGACGTCCTGGGTTTAATTCTTGATTTTCAGCGCCATCTTGCTAAACCTGTCAATGAAAGCCTTCAGCGTCTCATCTTTTTTCTGCTTGGCGTCGAGAAGTGACAAAGACGTCACTAGGTGAGAGTAACTTCCTACGAACTGGGTAGAGGAAAGACTAGATAGGGTGTCGAAACAATCGATGGAATATGGTTGTAGAGAGGTCAACCATTCTAGAGCTTGCCCTTTGAGGGTTATTGGGAAGGCTTATCAAATGACGACATCTTTTGTCGAATAGAGTCTGACTTGAGTGACATAGATCTTTACACGCTCATTTGGATATGTTCTCCATCGTATCATTCTAAGGTGAAGGCCTCACATTGTTTGGGCAGAGGGGTTTCAATGATGTCGTCAATAAAGTGATGTCGGTGTTTGTTCTTGTGGATAGTGGTGACATGTGTAGCGGTCATTGTATGAGGGATAGAGTTCGCTTTCTTCTTCAGTCATGTTACACAGAGGAGTCTTTAAGTCAACATGGATCTCCTCCTCCTTGTCTTTGTCGTTAGTTGCCTCAATCTCTATCCTCCTTCTAAGACGAGAGTTTTCCTGCCTTAGGACCTCCATCTCATCTGCACTACGCTTTTTGAACTCGACGAACTCCTGCTGCATTTTAGCATGTCCCTCCAAGATTGCATCCTAGTCGACCTGGGGTAGTCCAACATCTTTCGCTCCTACTACTCCACTACATGTGGACACCTTTTTGAGAAATCTCCAGATTATGGTTTGTAAGATATCGATAAAGGCCTCATAGTGGGTGCTAATTGGTCCTGCATAGACAATATTAAGTTATTATGAGACCTAAACCTTATCTTACCACAGTCTTGAGATCCCTCGAATGGATTACCACTAGTCTTGTTTGTCCGTTAAGTGTCTGTCATCTGTTGTCTTATGTAGGTCATGAAATGGGAGGGTACCAACACAAAGGAGCTCCGACGATCAAGTTAGCAAAAACTCTCAAAAGTTAAATCTCATATTAGGATGCTAATGAATTGCATACCTCTAGTAACCTGGGTCCACTTAAATTTATAGGGATCTAATTGATTTTTTACCACTTTACTCACTATTTGTGACCCAAGCTTCGGTCCTTTGATTAAGTTTAATTGGGTTTGACTAGGTTTAATTGGGCTTGAACAAGTCTAATTGGGTTTGCGTTGCTGGCCTAGTCCCTTTTGGACATGCTACACTTGATTCTATATTTGTCTAAGTTCGCAAACATATTGACATACCATTTTGTTATTCAGTATCCGTTTACTTGTCGTCTGTTGATGTACCCAACATGATATATGTGTTCCCTTTCCTTTTGGTTAATGGTTCCAAGTGGTTGACCGAATTTGTTGAGATGTAGACGACTTTTGGTATATGCGATGTACACAATGAGTGTCCTCTCCTTCTAGTAATTTGGGAGGTTCCCGACTTTCTTAGTTTCTTATATATGCATTTTTATTATACCAACATATATTCGGCATGTTCTATTTGTGGAGTTAGGTTGGCTGCCTGTTCAACCCCTGTAGTACAATTTTCAAAATGTTGGATACAAAAGAAGTGTGAGTATGCATGACATCATATGCAACTTGCAAACACCTCCACTTGAAAGGGTTTTCATAGCAAATAATTGGAACCCATCTCTTATTAGCATTTAAAAAAAAATAATTAATCTAATCATAAAAATAGTTAAATAAGTTCTAGAACTTTTAAAAGATTAATAATTTTTTTCGTTTGATTTCACATTCAATATTTGGCGTCATAGTTTTTCCCTTTAAATACATTATCATAAATATAATGCAATTATAAATTGTAAAACGTAAAAACACTGAATTGAAAGAAAAATTATGAATGGTTGGGCTTTATGATTCGTTTTAAAATAACATAACTGCCCCTCTATCTACGTAGGACAATTGATTTTCTTATTAAGCTTATTCCCTTTTACAAAGGTTGATATAACATAAACACTTGAACCTCTTTCGGTATAACAACTTCTAGGCTCTGGTATACTTATCTTTTTCCTAATTTTAATATAATATTGGCTGTCATGCATCCAAACGGAAAATAAAAGTTATGTAGGAATTTGAATTACAAGATTTTTCTTGTCCTACAGTTTTTAATGCATACTCTACTTTAAGAAATGAGGGTAGTGATGCACCAATTTTGAACTCATTCCTTAATTCCCTAATTCTTAATATGGAAGTTTAGATATTCAAACTATACTTCTCTGAAATCTAATGTTCAGATGCATTTCCTTGATTTCTATATAAGATGGAAGATACGAGGCCTGAATTTGGATAAAGAAATAAATAATAGAACTCAGAGAAGAATTTTAATTTGGAATATGTTATCAATTTAAATAACAATCTGCAAAATGATTTTAGTTCATCATTCAATAATGGCATGACTGTAAACACTTGAAAATAGTACATAATTGATGGAATTTTTCTCCCTGGCATCATTGTTTATTCTACTCATTTTACAAAACTACTTGCTAACTATATATACATGATCCTTGTTGATCCATCCTCAGCTCTTAACTCCATGGCATGAATCAGAGCAAGGTGCTGATATGCTTCTTCTTGAATACTTCAATGAAGTTAAAAATTTCACACTACATAATATTGAGAAGAAGCTCTGAAGTGAAATGGGAATGTTCTTTCACATTGGTTATACCTGTTCTTGCAGGGCACAGACAGCTAAATCATGCAAAGTATGAACTAGACAAGGGGCAATCAGTTTCATAACAGTAAAATAGAAAACAGAATAAGGAAGAATAATTGTGAGTAAAAATGATGAAAGTGTCATGAAAGTATGATAGTTGAAGTGATTAATACCATTTAGTAGAGGAATTTTCCAGCATTCAGAAAGTGGAGCCTTGTGCTGGCTTTTTCCTCAGTGATCATCAATTTTGCTTCATCTTCTTCTCTATTCACCTATTTCAAGCCACTAACATGAAATATTGAAATGGAACTAAGCGCCACGTTTTGCTTGCTTGCTCCTTTTCCCATTATTATTCTAATCAAGTAACTGCTCTAATATTTCCCCTGCAAACACCAGGAGCGGTTTCTCCTTCCTGATTCCATAGGTGGACCTTACATAGGAGAAACCTTTCAAATGTATTCTCAACACCCAAACATTTTCTTTCTCACATAACAAGTAAAATCTTCAGTTAAGAACACATTTGAAAGGTTTCACGAATGTAAGAACAACGAACGCAACCGGGAGGGAGTAACTATTCCAAGTGTTTGGAAGTGATGGAAGTGAGCAATTAGTTGAAGAGAAGCATGAAGGGAAAAGAAAGAAATATACAAAAGATGGTGCTGAATTCCATGTCGACATTAAGAGAATGGTGTGTGATAGGTGAATAGAAAAGAGGAGGAAGAAGAAGTGTGAAAGAAGAAAGTTGCAGAGTTTGGATTTATAGAGTTGTTGTGAGTGCAATGAGAGTGAAATAGAGGGAAACAGAAGAAAGAGTGTGAATTACAGCTCAATTTCCACACACGGAATCTCCCTCCAGCTCATAACACAATGATATGTGTTTGTGGTCTAATTTACTTCTATCTACAATTTATGACTTTATTTCAGTGCAGTGAGTGTACTGAAACCATAAGCATGCTCACAAACAACTGTCTCACCACCCAATGGTCCAAAACTTTAAGGTTCATTCAGTAATTCCCTTTTGAATATGACACTAGTCAACATTGGCTCCTTCACATTGTGGATATGGTTAAATTCATATATATATATATATATATATATATATATATATATATATATATATATATATATATATATATATATATATATATATATATATATTTTTTTTTTTTCTTTTAATGGCTTCTCAATCTTTCTTTTTTGAGGATTTTCGGTTATCATGTTTTTTTTTATCAATAAGATTACATACTTCTAATGTATTTAGACACCCATTTAATGTTGTAAGAATATATGGTGAATTTTTTTTATTGTCTGTGAAAGAAATTTACATTTTGGGTTAAACTTAGCTTTACTAACTTGTTTGTGGAGGGAGAATTATTTTTTACTTATAATATATGTTGGATGCTTAAGAAAATTAAATAGAAATGTTTTGAAAATGTAAAAGTATTTTTTTTAATCATGGATTATTATGATAAAATTAATATTGATTTCTAGATACATGGAGTATTGCTATATATGTCGTGACAAATATAAAAAATTATTCATAATCTAACAAAATAAAAATTTGAATTTAAAAGGTAGTTTCTCTCGTGTAAAAAATACAAAAGAAAAAACAGTTAATAGGTTAAGTTCATTAATATGTAAACTTGGATTATCTTTTTTATGCAGAAACACGGCCATGTCTTAGGTAACATAGAAGCACTTACTTATATATAGATTGTACTATGTTTACTATATATAGATTATTGAATTATATACTTTATTGTTTAATTACTATTTTTTACTTTATTATTGAAAGTTTCAATTGTTCACATGGTTTACTAATCCATTAGATTTTTAATGATGAGATAATATGTTACCAAGAAAATGATTTAGAAAAATTAAAATAATGTGATTTTGTTAAACCAAATTTTATGAACTCATTTGTTTTTATCTTATTTCATTTTCTTAAAAATGTTTCATGATGCATTATCAGTTATTTATATTTACTATATGGGTACATAATACCTAAAATGTGATGATAAAATTAAAAGTTGAGTGATAAAATTTATAAAAGCATAAAACACAAGTGGTAATATATGCAATTATGTCTTATATATAAAAAAATTTGACCACTTAACCAACGCAGATATTTTTCTGTAAGAAGAGAATATAATTTTCTTTTTTCTGTATATTTTTTAACTTGTTATATTGATTAAATATATATCTTATTATTACGAGGAAAAAACTGAATTAGAAGTTAAAGGTTAGGATAATCTATCTTTTCTTACCACCTCCAACTTCAGTATTATTTTCACTACTAAATATACTCTAAATATTTAATAATAATTATAGGATTGATTTTTCTTTTGGTCTTTATCCAGATAGTTTCTGACACATAATTACTGTACGCGGTTAAATAGACAATTTTAGAGTCAAAATATTTTTAAAAAGTTACAAGTAAATTATTTTAATTTAACACATTTAATTTCAAATATTATATTAATTTTTCAAAAAAATAGATTTAACAGCTAATTAATTATTGAAAATAATATATAAAAATATTTCAGGAAACTCATAAAAATATATAAAATTTGATAAAATTAAAACTATTCCAAATCTTTAATGTAATTTCTCCTAGTTAAAAATTACTTTTACCATCTAATGATTATGAAAAATAAGATAAAATAAAAATATTTTATAGTCAACCAATCAGGTTCCATGAAATTGGTCACATAGGATAAGATAAAATCAACAAATGAATATTATAATAGATTTAGTACAAAAATCTTATCCACTCTTGTTTTCAATTATACATCATCATCTTATACACTATTTACTTTCCTCGTTCTCCTGCTCCTCTGCTGGAAGTACCGAGAAGCCCTTCTAAGCTATTATCACTTATTCCCGATAGTTATAACATAGTTAAAATAGTATTAAATTTGTTAAAATGGATTGAAATTCTGGAGCTAATTTAATTTATCATGGGTTCGGATCAAGTTAAGTTAATTTTTTTTTACAAATTTTAATACAGGTTGATTTTTTATCTGGCTCACATAAAACCAGACTCACTCAGATTGAACTCGTAGTGAGCCGGGTTGGCTCACCAACCCGCAAATAAAGGATTATACAAGTGTTTTTTTTGTTAAGTTGGGCTTTACATTTGGGTCATTGTAGGTTATTTTTTTTAGCCAACACATAGATAGTATTTTTGTGATTTTGGTTTGTGTTTGAATTGTATTAAAGTTTATTTAGATTTTAATTAGAATTATAATTTAGTTTTGACCGAAAAAAAGATAAAAAAATTTGCATTCTTTTTAATTAAGTGAGTCTGTGAGCCAACCCGTTTAACCCACCAACCCGTGACGGGCTGGGCCGAGTTCAAATTTTTTTGGCTCACTAATAGATGAGTCGGGTTGGGTTGGCTCACTAAATGATCAACCCATGGTGGGTCAAGTCGGGTCGGATCAGGTTACCCGTTTTGACAACTCTATAAATTTGACATTTTTTAAAGTTCCACTTCATCTTATGTTTGGAAAATAGTTACCAACGCTTTTTTTTTATTATGAATTAAATATATTTTTAGTTATGTGAAATTGATATTCGTTCATGTATTAGTTTCTAAATTTAAAAGTAAATAGATATAGTCTTCTTAAATTAATTGTAGTATATTTTTTATATGTATCAAACTCATTTTAGGATGATATTTGAATTGTTTGCACCATTTTAATACATTCTAATTCAAATATTAATTTGAAACACCGTTTAATAAATCCAAAAATATTAGCAATAGGTAAAATATTATATTTATTTATTTTTAAAGATCGAAAGCAAAATATATTTAAGTTTTAGAGAGGATCGAATACCAATTTTACAAGTTTAAGTAAAATCACACTAAACCATTTATTATAATATAAAGAAAGAAGATATTAAAATATTTATTGTATTATCCACATTTATTTTATTAAAAAAATGTCTAAAAAGGTGGTTTATCTATTATTTAGTATTGTTAATTTACTCTATTATCCGTATTTATTTTACTTTATTTATATTATTATTAGATGTTCTTAATGAGTTGATTTATTTTTTAAACATTTGGTTTATGTAATGTCCCATTTAATAAATAGACTTACTTAAATGACACGTCACATAATATAATATTACGAGTTAAGGTTCAGAGTATAAACTCACTCCTTAAAGATATCCAAGGATTCATAAAGAAAATCTTGAGGCACACCACGATGGCAATACAAGACAGGGTACATAATCCAACAATAATACAATGAAAATTAAAACAAGTCAATACATGGGCCATCACCCTAAGAGAAAAGCCCATTAAGCGGGATCCAGCCCAGTCGGGCTATGCAGCGAAGTCACTATTCCCCTGTTGACCACGAGGGTTTCTCGCATCTACTCACATCAACAAGTTGATGATCATCACAAAAGAGAAAAAAACCACACATACAGGACATTCAACAAACAACAAAAGGGTAAGCTAGAGCCGAAAAATAGTTTATCATGTAGTTACATACAATTTCATAGTTCAAGATACATATGTCATTCAATCATGTTATGACTTGCAAGCAATACACTAAGAATCAGACACGACTCATCCGGATACATATAACTTAGTCAGATTCAACGGATGCTTACACTTGTGGTGGATTTCCCTACTCTACCGAGCTGCTCACCCCCGAGCTAAGTGTTACGATGTCTTAACCCCCACACACATGGTTAGCCTTCAATGGGTTTCGGGTTTCTTGCTACTCTCACCATAGGAGTTAGTCCGCTCTATGTGAGACTAACTCATTCCTTAGAGTGTCAGGATGCAACCTTACCTTGAATCCTTACTAAATTATATAGATGGGGCACCACCATGAACTCCTACTAACAGAGGTCATGGAATTACGTTCCGACAAACTGAGGCACCACCATGAGGTCTCACTTAGAGGCTCATGGAATTACGCCTTAACCACACATCAATCATGTTTAACCATCCAATATGTATTGGCCATGCATATGAATCTCATGCCAACATTTATAACCAACCTTCAATCATTTTCCATTCCAAAACCATGCCAAAATTCATCATCTTTAGCCCATGAATCATCCCATACATAGATCATACTCAAATCATGTTAAACTCATAAGCCACAAACCATAATTCATCTTGCTCATACTAAAATCACTCAATTCATGCTATAGAATATATAATCAGTCCAGACATATGTCCAATATCCCAAAACAAAGAAACCACAGAACAAACGCACTCCTCGCCCAGCTTCTCGCTTAGGCAGAAGGGTCTCGGTCAAGCGAGAGAGTCCTCTCGCTCAGGCGAGCTCCCTTCGCCTAGGCTCGGGCTCGAAAAGGGAAACAGTGGCTTTCTGCGCTCTCTCGCTTATGCGAGACCTCCTCGCCTAAGCAAGACTCTACCTCGCTCAAAACAGAGACTCGTCGCTCAAGCAACAGCTCGCGCACAAAAATCAAAGCGAGCTCCTGTTAGTCTCGCCTAGGCGAGAAAACCAGTGCTCACCATTGTTCTCTTGTGCGCAGCCCCACGAAAAGATCCAAACAGTCCAATAATGCATTTCACAAGTTCACAACAACGCACAAGACATACCATGGTGAAATAACAGTGACTCAAGCAGAAAAACATAATAAAAGAGTGAACCCTAGCTTCCCTTACCTGGAAAGAGCTACTAATGGAAATCTTGAGTACGAACAGAGGAGTACGACGAATCCTAGGGAAGTTCAGCGAGCTGAAAACAAAGACAGTGGAGCAAGAACAGATTACTACAGTTATCCCTAGTTGGAAACACAAAGCTCAACTAAAAAAAATAAAGCATATGGGTTGAAACAACTTACGCGGAGTGGAAAGTGCTTGAGCTTGCTTGACTAAGACTTGAGAGCAAACCCTAGCAGAGCGTGTAACATCCCGTCAAGATATTACGAATTTAAAAAAAATTAAATAAAGTAATTAATTACATAACAATTAATAATACCTCATTTCCCAAAACACAGGGAAATTTAAAACTTTTATTATCATATAATAAAACATCGTTCCATAGCTTATAAAGTGAAACAATGTTCAAGTGTCTCTTAAAAGTTTACATATCATTTAAAAATCCAAAACCAATAAAACATAGTAATAAAGTCCCATGATCATCCCCTCTCCGCAGTTAAGCCTCACCAGCTCCACTTGCATCATCACCTACTCACGTGTACCGCGTACACGATCATCGCCAAACATAAGCAGATAGGGTGAGCTAACAGATGAAACACATAAAAATATACCAAACACACATATACATGTATAATCGATAAAATAATATAACCATAACAAAAACTCTTCCTTTATACTGCATGGCCACAACCATATATAAGATCCTTTCATTTCCCACAGAACATTACTCCATTTCCATCACATGGCCACCACCATGTACACCGATGCACCTCGTGGAAGACTCGTTACCTTCCCTCCACATGGCCACCACCATGTATATTAAAGTACATTAGGGAACCTCGTTCCAATTCTTTCACATGGCCATAACCATGTTAGCAGTGTTCTACATCTCCTATTAAGTATCTCAAAGCGCCCTGCTACCACACCTATCGGCCACAATCGATAGAGCACGTGCGGAAACCATGCTACGGATCACACACCACAACGCCAGGTGGAGTTCCCAGGTATGAACATAGTCTGTAACGTCCCAAGACTACCAAACTCGTCATCAAAACACTGAGGAGGGCAATCCATCTGGACCCATCCGTACACCCATCCGTACTGGCCACAACCAGCACACTCCCACCGGCAACACTCGCCAACCCGAGCCACAACTCAAGGTTCCTCGTGTTCATCCGCTATCCCGGGCCACAACTCAAGGGAAGTCATTCCGAACCACAACCCATAGAATGCCACGTGCTTAACCCCTATCCCGAGCCACAACTCAAGGATACGTTCCAGGCCACAACCCATGGAACACCAGCAAGCCCACCATTGAGATATCCTAAGAGCCATGTAAACCACTCCTTGCAAGTTCCATCTCATCTCATTAATACAACAGAAACACCTGCCTTAAAACGTACAACTTCACCCTTGCTCGCTTAAACTAAGAGCCTTTATTCAACCACTCCAGCTTATCTCGCTTAAGCTAGACCCACTAGCTTGAGCGAGCCTCTAGAACCTCTGCAGCCTACGTAATCTCGCTTAAGCGAGCTCACACTCGCTTGGGCGAGACCCTCGCTCACCCAGGATAACAATTACCTCGTCCAGGCGACAAGTTCTCCAAAACAACGCAAGCATTCCTCTTTAACTCGCTCAGGCGAAGGACTCTCACCTGAGCGAGATGCCTCCAAAGACACCCTGCAACATACTCGAATTCTCGCCTGAGCGAGGCACACTCGCCGGAGCGAGATGACGTGTCGCTCAGAACCAGATTTCCCCGCCTAAGCGAGTTATTCGCGTAACCACAGGATTTGCGTCTCTGTTAATCTCGCCTAGGCGAGCCTGGCTCGCCTGAGCGAGAAATGCAGACCCTAAATTTGTTTACGCACGCACACAAGAATCCATGACCCTTTCAACCCCTCAATTCACACCAAAACATTTTACATCAATTTCATCAACCATATACACATAGTTTAGATACATTTTAGACCCCCAACACCCACATGTACACAAAAACCGCATACTCAGTACCAAATTCCCTTATAATCACACATTTAGGTGAAAATGCCAATAAAACAGTGCTCAATTACCCAAACCCAAATTCCCTTCATATAGAACACGAAATTCATGGCAAAAAAAGTATCACAATCATGCAGTATGACCAAATATGAACCCATGACCTTACAATGCCAAATCAAAGCTAAACCACCAAGCCAATTCATATTTCATGCTAATTCACACACGTTTACAATCACGTTCTCACCCAACACGGTCATGTACAATTTGAAAAACAAAACAAGTCAACCAACACACCAATAACACTCATAGGACTCAAACCCAAGTCCTTGCACACTTATAAAGTACTCTCAACCACATGAGCTAGTACTTTTCCACGTCATACCCATTAGAATTTAATGTCATAAATAAGTTACTACCCGCATTTATTAATTAATTATTTATTTAATTAATTAAATTTCGCGGATCTTACATAGCAGTCTGAAAGGAAGAGGAAGCGTATGAGAAAGGCTGTTTGCAAAAGTGAGAGTTGTAAGGGAGACTCTGGCAGCTTTAGTGGCCTTAGCACTCTATGGACCAACCTTTAGGCCCAACCGATTTAAGACTAGCCTTTAAACATTAGGGCAGAATTAATTGGGCCTTACAGTTTAATATGCAAATATTTTAAATAATAAATTGAAAATATATATTTTAATCCAGAATATACATTTTTAAAAATTATTTAAATAAGTTAGATGATTTTTGAAATAAATAAATAATTAAACTAATAATTTAAAAAAGTTAGATTATTTTTTCCGTTTTTAATTTTATTGTTTATGATTTTTAATTTAGAAAAATTTAATTTATAAAAATATATTTTATTTTGATTTCTCAATATATATATATATATATATATATATATATATATATATATATAAACACACTTCCATGTAAAAAATGTCATATAATAATTTTGTCATCAAAATTTATCATTTTTATACAAATCAGTTATCTATTATAAGAAAAAAAAATATTAAGAAATTTACTTTATTACAAATGTTTATTTTTCTTAAAAGTGTCACAAAAGATAATTTTTAAGTTATTTAGTATAGTTAAGTTATCTTTTTACCCATATTTATTTTGTTGCCTTAAGTGTTTAGAGAGTTCATTTTCTCTTTAACGCGTTTGGTTTAAAAATAAAATATGTCAACTTATTTTAAATAATAAATTAAAAATATACATTTTAATTTGTAATAGACATCTGTAAAAATGATTTCAAAAATTAGTTAATCTTTAAAATAAATAAATGATTAAAAAAATTTAACATTGTTATTCTTTCAAATAATATTAATTTTGTTTATACCTCCATGTAAATAATAACATTTTAATATATTAACCATTCAAATTGTTTATACCTCCATGTAAAAAATGTAATGTAATAATTTTGTTAAAAAAAAATTACATTTATCATTTTAATACTAAATTATAAGATGAATAATGACTTACATTTCAAGTATTGATTTTTTTTCTAATTACTCTGTCATTTAATAAATTAAAATTTACAAAATGTATTTTACTTTTATTTTTTAAATTGACCTTTTTATACTATTTTTTTTTTCATTTTTATTTCTATCTTTTATGGTTTCTAATTACTTGGTTATTTAATAAAATTAAATTTCAAAAGATATATTGTACTCTCTTTTTTCTTAAATAATATTTGTTTTCTAGTTGATAAATATTTGACCTTCACTCAGTTTTTTCTCCACTTTTTCCTTACCATGCTCTCCTTCTCATCCCCCTGTCACTTACCCGTTCTCCTCTATTTCCCTTGGAGTGCTTCCTCACGTTTTGGCCCTCGAGACCCATGTCGGATTTAGTTTCTTTGTGTTATTGGTACATTACCTTTTTGGTTCCTTTTGACTCATTACCCTCTTTCTTTTTTAAGGGCTTCCTCTTAAACTTCAAAAAATTTCTATTGCACCTCCAAAAATTAATTATATTGTCGATTTTGTCCCTCTGACTTAACTAGGTAAAAGTAACTAAAATAATTATTGCATTAAGTGAATTGAGAGTTGTATTTAATTCTGAAGTCGCATCCCTCGAAAAGTCACTTTCATTGTTTGCTATTTTCAGAATCTCTACGACTTTTACACTCAATTGTGTTTTGAAATTTTGCACTTCCGTTGTTCCGTTTTTCACTTGTTTAAGTTTTATCATTTTGAGGTATGTAAGTTATTGTTTCACATCCATTATCCATGTTGTTGATATACTCAAATGTTGATGAGATGCATGCATTTTATAGTTCAACTTTGTATATCTTAATGCATTTTATACGTTAAACTTTGTATATACCAAATGCATGGTTATAAATAGCTGGTTGGTTATGGTTATGAATGGCTGATTTGTATTTAAAGATGTTGGTAGATGTACTGCACCTAGGCGGACTAATAAAATCGCAAGGCCAAGCCCGCCTACACATAACCCCGCAAATGAAATTATCAAGTGAGTAACTGGACAAGCGAAAGCACATAGCGGCCTAGGCCGCCTACTTCAGAAAACAGAACGACATCTGTTGACCACTCCTGACTTATAATATTACCCCTGGTACCAACAAACACTAACTAAGGGTCTGGGCTAGGCCTAGGCCCATCTAGGACCCAAGCAATGACCCAGGCCACAAGAAGGGCAAACATAAATAATAACTCTATAAATGCACGTGAACAATTAAAGGTACGCTTTCATTAATCCCTTAATCAAGAGATTTGACTTTCTGAGAATCTTTTCGCTGACTTGATTGTTGGAGCTCTCTCCGTAGCTAAACCTTCAAGGGTCCAAACCGTGTACATTGACAGATGGCATATGCAAATCGAGGAGGATCCAACTCAAGAGATTGAGGATTGAGGTAAGGTGATATTTGTGTCCTTAACATCTCTTATTTGTTTCTGCAAGAACAATTGGCACCCACTGTGGGGCACAAAGTAATACCTTACCAAGCAGTCCGCATACTGTCGAGAATGGTTTCTACTCGTAGCAGAGCTGGAGTTATGAAGCAACCTAAGGCAGGCCCTATTGCGCCTACTAATGTCACCCCAGAGTTGGCCTTCGTCCTTGAAGGCCAAGCCAAGATGCAACAAAAGCTCGTTGATCTGAGAAAGTGCAATGTTGACGAGGTGGAAGGCTCAAGGAAGGAAACTTGAAGATGAGAAGAAGGATCGAGGCTGACCCTACCCAGAAAGGGAAAACTAAGGAATCGTCTGAAGCCTCCAAGTCCCCAGCTTACCAGCCCAGTGAGGAAGAAAGCGAATACAACTCCACCTCGCACACCTTCACCACCACTCAACAAACACCCATCATCTCCACCTTCCACACAAACATTCATCATCCAACAATCCCTAGGCACCCCGCAACACTCACCCCTGCTGCCACCCTCCCCACCACCCATATCCCATCTAATCACTTAACCACTACCTTCCCTACCCTCATCCACCATCCCATTCCACCACACCCATTACCATCCCAATCACCCAGGTGTCGCCACCCTTTGATTGACGCCATCACCAACACATCTCTCCCTATCCAGTGGGAACCTTTCACACTAGACTATTATACAAGAGAAACCGACCTCGACGAGCACCTCAAAATATACATAACCCATGTCGCCCTCTATACATCCCACGATGTCGTCTTCTGTAAAGCTTTTCTTAACACCCTAAAAGGTCCTACCTTTTAATGGTTCACTACCCTTCCCCCATACTCCATCGACTGTTTTGACACACTCTCCTACATGTTTACCACCCACTTCGCTGGAAGCCACCCACATCAAACCACAACTGATGAGGCCATCGGTGCCATTGATTGGCGGAAACGTGCTCCGTTCGCTGGAGAACGGCCTCCAAACGTCGATTGTTTGGTGGAATCGACTAGGAGTCGCAGCGGAAGACTCTTAAGGTTAACGCTCGATTCTCTCAAGCTTCTCACTGGAATGGTAAACCCGACGAGGTGAAACCTAATCTAGGGTTTAGGGTTTGAGCAGAGATGAAAGGTGGGAGTACTCT
>Ga0214543_1001107_pt1 | contig 50508 bp, 41 predicted proteins | sample CNSS2metaG_FD_160094 | JGI IMG/M metagenome (GOLD analysis project Ga0214543, IMG submission 160094) | Root nodule microbial communities from cowpea collected in UCLA plant growth center, Los Angeles, California, USA - CNSS2 | ecosystem: Host-associated > Plants > Roots > Nodule | place: USA... | reverse complement strand
TTTAATTAACATACATCATTTTAACATAATTACATAAAGGTTATGATAAGATAAAAAATATATTGGAGATGAGAATGAGTTTCATGACAAATGAAATAATTAAAAGAAATAAAAAATAGAAAAAAAATATATATATATAGGGGTTACTTGATTAATTGTGAATATTTTAATAATTTAAACGAGAATGGAGATATGGCGGGGACGGGTATTATGGCGGGTATATGTACATCCCCATACCCATCCCCATACCCAACTGAAAAAGTCGGGGATTCCCCATACCCATACCCATACCCAGTCAATGCGGGGATTCCCCGTCAAAACGAGGACGGGTTCGGGCAATACCCACGGGGACGGGTTTATTTGCCATCTCTAGTCGCATGAAGCTCTGCAACTCCACTTCGTCTACATCAAGAGACTCCCATTGTTCCATTTTCTCTGATGCAATATCACCAAATCACACAATGTTCTAATTGGAGCTAAGAAGAAAATCCATTAATTCTGTCTGATGCAAAGTTCTTGACGAAAATACCCTTGCAAAGTGGTTATTCAAGTGACGTGACATTTTCCCTCTCTAAAGACTATCCCGTTGCACTTCTTCTGTGACTTTTTAAACAAGCAACACACACCCGTTCTGTCAGCCATCAACATTTAATTGCATTCATTGCAATGAAGGGCATGGTCTGAATTTTCAGCTTACAATAAATTAAAAAAACAAAAACACCATTAAAGCCACTAAAAGCAGATTGAAGTTGGAATTAATGTTGAGCGAGTAACAAGGGCTGACAATTTGGCTAGCATTGAAGACGTTAAAGAAGAAGTTAATACCAGCTTTAAGTTCCACCAACAACCAACTTCGACCACTTATAATAATGCGTTATTCTCTTCTTATCGTCTTCCATTTACGTTATACTTATTCAGTAGGTTTTTTATTTGCTTAAACATTATGAAATCCAATCCTAAGCTTAGTTAAATATTGTTTCTCAAATGCAATGCTACCTTCACATGAATCACAAACACAGTTCTAAAATTATTGGTTGAAAAATAAAATACCTTAACTCATTCAATGACAATTGGGATGTTGAACTTATGGATGAACTAAATTGAATGTGAATTTAATTTGATGAATATATGCAAAATAGGGAACAAGATGACCCAATATGCTTGGACGACATAAGTTTACTTGATGAAGATTGTGGTCTAGGCACATCTGATGGGGATAAAACGTATGAGAGTGCTCAAGTTATTAACAACAGTCTAGAGGGTGTTGTGCCCAATGTTGGAATGTGGTTTCAAAGTGCAAAAGAGATTAAGAGTTTCTACAAGCAACATGCTGTCAAATGTGGTTTTGGTGTTCAAACTCGTATATCAAAAAAAGATGATGATAATCAGTTGTGTTACCTCAAATTAGTTTGCTCAAGGGAAGGAAAGTACGTCTCCCAAATCCCGCCAGAATTGAAGACCCACCCAGCCCAAACAAGACAATGTCTAGCATGCTTAACAGTAGTAAAAAAAACCATAAGCATGGATACTAAGCATTGTGGCACATGATCACAATCATGACATTAGTCCAACAAAATCAAGGTTAATACGTGGGAATAAAAGATTGAATTTACAGGCAAAGCAAACACTTGATATTAACAACGAGGCTGGTGTACATTTGAACAAGACATTTAGGTCGTTGGTTGGTCATATGGGAGGTTTTGACAATTTACAGTTTCTTGAGCGAGATGCAAGGAACTACATCGGACAACAAAGACGAGTTTTTAGCAAGGAGGGAGATAAGCATGCTTTGATGCAACATTTCTCAAGAATGAGGGAGTTGAATAATTCCTTCTATTATGAAATTGACACTGATCCTGAAAATAGAATCATTAATGTGTTTTGGGAAGATGCAAGGAGTAGAGCTGCGTTAGTGGACTTTGGTGATGTCATCTCATTCGACACTACATACCTCACCAACAAATACGACATGCCATTCGCACCCTTTATTGGTGTTAACCATCATGGCCACTCAATTCTACTTGGATGTGGGTTGCTCTTAGAAGATACATCAACTTTCACATGGCTCTTTCAATGCTGGTTAAGGTGCATGGGGAATAGAGCACCAGATGGCATCATAACTGACCAATGCAAAGCAATGAAAAATGCTATTGCTATTGTATTTTCCAACACCAGGCATCGCTGGTGTTTGTGGCACATCATGAAGAAAGTCCCCGAAAAGTTGGGTGGATTGACAACGTACAAGACCATAAAACATGCTTTGAAACAATTGGTGTATGAGTGCACCTCGACTATTAATTTTGAGCTAGGTTGGGAACAATTCATATCCAACTTTGACTTACATCATAACGAATGGCTTTCAACGCTTTACGAGGAAATAAGTAGATGGGTTCCTTGTTATTTGAAGTCTCAATTTTGGGCTGGTATGTCCACCACTCAAAGAACTGAGGGTATGAATGCCTTCTTTGATGGTTTCATAAATTCAACCACAACATTGAAATAATTTGTCGTCCAATATGATAATGCGCTACGGTCGAAGATCGAGAAGGAAATTGAAGTTGATTTTGCTTCCTCCAATACCACCCTACCTTGTGCCACTCAATCATTTATTGAAAGATAGTTCCAAGAAGAATACACTCATGCAAAGCTAGCTGAAGTTCAACAAGAGTTAAGGAGTAAGATCAATTGCATTATCAAAAGTTGTGAATGTGATGAAATCTATTCAAAGTACATGGTTAAAGAGGAGTGCATACGTAATGGTCAAAGTGATGACAAAATGAATGAAGTTGTTTTTGATTAAGTGACGCAACAAATTGGATGTACTTGTCTTTTGTTTGAATTTAGAGGTATTTTATGCCAACACAACTTTCTTGTACTAGCACAAAAAGAGGTCAAAAGTGTATCACCGAAGTACCTTTTGAAGAGGTGGATCAAACGCATTCGACGAAGACACACTTACATAAGAGCGTCATACAAACATAATAAGGACGATCCCCATGTTGAAAGGTATGACTTTATGTGTAAGAGATTTTATGAAATTGCAGAAGTTGCATGTCAATCTGAGAATGGGACAAATTTGGTGTTAACCCAACTTGACTCCATATATGCAACTCTTGACTTACCAATATTGAATATAGTAAGTGTTCCTACCCACAAGGGGAAGGAAAAATTAACCCAACATCCAACGCCCACTATGGACAACATGGTACGAAGCCCTTCACATGTTAAAAGGAAGGGTCGACCCCGAACAAATAAGCTTCAATCAACAGTAAAAAAGATTTCCAAGAAACGGAAATGGAGGGCAACATTGAATAAATCGACAAGGAATCTTGATGTAAGTAATTCATCGACATTATAAATATATTTAAACGGATTGAATTAAAATTACTTCATTGCACCCAATTTACGCTGTTACATTTTGCACCAGGTTACCCTTAACATGGAAAGTGGAGCGCCCACATTTCAACTACAACCGGCCATAGGTAATTCAAACAACCTCTTATCACTCTCACCTTCCACATGTTTTATGTCTCTCGTAGCGTCATTAGAGCACAATATGGATACTCAAATGTCTACAAATGAAGACATCATTAGGTAATATATCACGCTGCTGTTATTTATTAACATCCAAACCACTGAACATATGTCATGACTTTCAATTTTCGTCGCAGAAATGATTGACAAGATTTGGAGGTTTATTTTGTATTGTCTTTTTTGACCTGTTCTATATTTTCATTACGAAATGGTGGATGAAGGTTGTTTTGGTGGATGGAGGTTCTTTCTGCACTTCTGCTATGATGTCCACTTTTTTGTATCAGACAGTAACCATGAATATTATTTTCAATGTAGTTTAGCACATACGTTGTTGTAAATTTGCAGATAATATCATGTCTGCACTTTGTTTGAATCTTTTGGATTTACAATTTCTTGACATTGTATGGTCGTATACCTCACATGTACAAACTATACATGCAAAAAGTTATTGAACACAAAATTGTTATGTTTTACTTCACATAACCCAAATAATTGTAGACCAGGATGGCACTATATTATGCATATGTTCGCAATTATTTTAAAGGAAGTAAACAATGTTAAACAAAAAAAAAATTGTTAACTCCGAAGAACATTAAATGGCTAAGCTTTTTTGTGTCCTTTGATTTTTTTAACTCCAATATAGATATTAATAACAAATAAAACATACAGATTCACACTTACGGACTCACGGGTTAGCACATAAACTGCACATTGTTAAATTGCACCATCTTATTTGGTAGCAAATAGAACATTTCTTTAAAAATCATTCACCTGGGTTAACAATACTTATGTCATTGCTTTCACTTATAGAACTAATTAAGATAAACAAAACCATGCACATATATCACTGTTAACTATTGCAGGATGAAGTACAATGACAATTACAGGCCTCTTGACAATATCAATATAATTGAAAACAAAGTACTAATGCTTAGCAGTTATGAAGGCATGAGTTAGCACATAAACTACACCCTCTTCTTTTGCAGCAGAAATAACTTTTCCTTAAAAATCATTCACCTGGGTTAGCAGTACTTATGTCATTGCTTTGCACTTAAAGAACCAATTAAGATAAATAAAACCATGCGCATATATCACTGTTAACTATTGCAGGATGGAGTACAATGAATATTAAAGGCATCTTGGAAAAAAATCAGTTATTCCTGCAAAATACATGACAGCAGAATTTCACATTGCTCATTCTCAATCTTTGTTTTCTTCATTACACCCTACAACTACATCATTCCAATCCATTAAACTACATTAAACTACAAATACATTTCTTCGTATTTCAAACAATACACATTTCAATTCAAACCAATTCATTACAAATTACCTGTAATAAGTACTCACAACCAACAATGTGGAAGTGTCTCTTCTTTCCTTTCTCCTGTAAGAACATGGATGCATTGCATATGCTCCCAACTAAGTGTTCACAAACAAGTCCACCCCAATTGTATTTGCCAAGACCACTAAGGTCATCTACAATGGTAAATAACATGGGAAAAATTGTTCCCTTGCGACTTGGAATAAGGAACTCCAACATTCCCAAAACAATATATAGCCTACAGTAATCCCCCAAGCTAACCGACTCCCTACATCTTCTTAGAAAATCATATAACATCTCAACATCAACAATTTCGTTATTCAATAATTTCCTACACTTGCTCTCCACAAAAACGTCATCTAAGTTAATACTGTCACTACTAACCCGTAATCTGAGTCTCAAACAAACATCCAATAAAGATAAATGAACAACTTTATTACTTATTATAAATCCCCCTCCTTTCAACCCACACACTAATTAAGGAACTAAGAAGTTTCCTACTCATTTTTACACTTCTTTTCAACATCATCAACCATCCAAATGGTGTGTCTTCAATTTCGGACCTTTGTTCTCCAGTTAAATTTTTATTTAACGAAGCAATGTACTTGGTCCAGCAGCAATGCCTAAAAGTCTGCACATATGCATCAATAAAATTTATGAAATGTCATTCTACAAATTAATGAATAATAACCAAAATTTAAGTCTTCACACCTTAACCTCATGCTTCTTCTGACCACCGCATTCACTGTTATCACTATAATAAGCCATAACACTATCACTTTTGTAAACTACTGTTGTCACGTCCTGCCATATGTGCATTGACATACTAATAGGTTAACACTTACAAATTGATAGTTTACCACTAACAATAGGTTAGCACTTACAAACTAAGAGGTTAGCACTTATATAATAACAACTTACCATAAATGCAATCCATATCACCTGTGAATAAATGTAATAACAATGGACATCATATGTGCAAACATATATGCATGCTTTAGCACTTCAAAGATAACAACACACCAAATATTTATTTCCCACTTAGCATAATATCGAAACAATCATCAAATCTGCAAAAACAACAATGCCACTCAAAGCTCTGTTGTGCAAACAATTTAAATATTCATTTCCAAGTCATTATTGCAACGTCTATGCAAAAGTAATACCTTGCCTTAGCACTTATATATTAACATGTTAGCATAAATTTTCAACAATCACTTTACTTACCTCTTCAACAACACTGATTTAAAAAAAAATCAAAACTTTATCACATATTAGCCAAAAATAGAAACAAAAATCACTCTTTTCCATAAACATCAACAAATTTCTTGCAGTGGGTTAACTAAAACATTTTTTTGCTCCACCAAAACAGAAAGGGAAGACGAGGGAACAAGAACCTTGCACAATTAACAAAGAACAGAACAACGACCATGGAGGAAGAACAAAATTACAGAGCTCACCAGGAATACACATACGAGAGGACATGGAGGACCAAAAAATAGTGGCCAAGGACGAAAACCAAACCTGCAAATGGTTTAACCACAAACTGCTCACCACCACTTCTCGAATCTCTTCCACTGCGTTCTTTGTAACTCCTCTCTCGCTTCTCTCAGTACTTCGCTCTCTCTCACCTCATTCTCTTTTAGGTCTGTAACTCTCGCTTCTCTCACTTCAACCACTACTTCTCTCTCTCACTTGTTTCTATTTCAGTTCTGTAACTCCTTCAACCACCAATCTCTCTCTCATAAAAAATGTGCCTTAAAAAAAATTAATCTCTCACTGCCACATCGGGTAGTGAGAGAAGTTGTCAAAATTGGTTGTTAAAATATCATTTCTCTTCATAAATATTAATCTTTTGATTGAAGATCTATTATAAAGTTTGTTTTATTATATATATATATATACACACACACACAAATGGGAACTAACAAATACCAACTTTTTCAGTTATATACTATATAACACACACTTCAATTCAAAAACTTTTATCTACAAAAAGAAAAAAATCTAACGTGTCACGCTCTCATTATTTTGACTCTTCGAAAAAATATTCAAAAACAAAATCAATTATCTCTCTTTCCACTTTCTCCACGTATCCCACCGCTTCTTTTTCCTCTCTCTCTCCACTTTCATAAACAAATTCAATTCTCTCTCTTAAACCTCTTCTCTCTCTTTCTGAATTTTCATCTCTCATTCTCGCTTCATCTTCTTCTCATTCTCACTTTCTCATTCTCTCTTTCACGAGTTTCTTTTGATTTTTGTCGCTCTTTCTTAGTCCATCGAAACACCATGGACTCCACCTAATGTTCATCTTCAGATCTCTCTGTATTTTTGCTTTTTTTCTATTCTTAATCTGAATGTGTTTCTGTACAAGTTTTTGAAGGGAACAATTAATTTTTTTTTTGAAATTACGCATGTTTTGTTTTATTGTTTCAACTTCTTTTATGTCTTCCTATTTTTCTAACATTTTATCTTTTTTGAAAATTTTTTCAAATGCATGAACGAAGTAAAATATTGCTCACTGCCAGGTTTCGTTGATCTTCCTATTTTTCTTTTATTTTTTACCCAGCTTTCGTTGTACGGTTTCAGCTTCTTCTTTGTCATCTGATTATTATTCGCACCCAGGTTTCGTGTGATTACCCAGATTTTGTTTTTGGTTCAGCTTCGTTGATGCTATTTTTGAGAACTTACAGACTTGAAATGAAGAGTTCCAAAACATGCAAAAGTCTTAAAGACCAAAAAATGGTCTATCTTTTTCTCTGTAGATCTCTTTGGATTTGTTCTTTTTTTCGATTCTTCATCTCATTGTGTTTCTCTAACATCTCCGCATCTGTTATTTTTTCTTTTATGTTTGTTTATGATTTTTTTGGTGATCAATGAACTAACTCTTCATATTCTTCTTAGGTTTTAACCCAAATTTCGTTGATGCTATTTTATAGAACTTACAGGCTTGAAATGAAGAGTTCCTAAACATGCAAGAGTCTTAAAGACCCAAAAATGGTCATTCTTTTTCTCTTCAGATCTCTTTGGATTTGTGCTTTTTTCGATTCTTCATCTCACAATGTTTCTCTAACATCTTCGCATTTGTTATTTTTTTTGTTGTATGTCTGTTCTTGAAAATTTTTGTCATCAATCAGCTGACTCTTCATATTCTCCTTATATTTTAACCCAGATTTGGTGGATGCTATTTTTTAGAACTTCCAGGCTTTAAATGAAGAGTTACAAAACATGCAAGAACAAAAAACGATCAGTCTTTTTCTCTGCATATCTCTTTGGATTTTTGCTTTTTTTCGATTCTTCATCTCACTGTGTTTCTCTAACATCTATGCATCTTCTATTTTTTTGGTGATTAATGAACTGAGTATAACATTGGTCACGACCATATTTAAGGTTTTCGAAGGAAATAACTGATCTTGCTCAATATTTTTGATCTTATTGTTCTCTTTTTACAGAGATTTCTTATTTGTTTTATCTTCTTCTTCTACCTTTACCCAGATTTCTTCCTGTCAATGTGTCTTCTTTAATTTTTTCTACATGAATGAACTACGTAGAACATAGGTCACTGCCAGATTTCATTTTTTCGAAGCAAAAAGTTGTTGTTTCTCAATGTGTTTCATCTTATTCTTCTATCTTTATCCAGATTTCTTATTTTTTTTATCTTCTTCTTCTATCTTTATTACCCAGATTTTTCTTTTGTTAACGTTTTGTTTTTTTTTGGTTTAAATTTTTTTATTCAAGAGGTCGAATTTTATTTATTCTTATTCTTATTAACTTCTTAAAAGTTAATTATCATTTTACGAATTATCATTTTATAATTATTATTTTTTAATTCGTATATCATTTTAAGTTTTTTATTCCTAAGCGACTACATTAATTATGAAGTAGTCTGTCTAGTAAGTACGGAATCTTCGAACAGGTATGACTTATCCTATTCTCTTTATATATATATTCCCAACCTGTGTTACGCATTACCAACTACCGAGTGACAAATCTTCTTTTTCTTCTCTTACCTATTATATTTTCTTACTAATCTTCTTCATCATCAATCTATTATCGTGCAATGGCAATGGCATCCATCGTGACCCCACAATCTATACTGTCTACAAAACTTATTGGCGGATTCCTTACTATGTGTCTTAAGGACCAGGTTTCTTTTTTATTCCTTCACATTTATTTTTTATCTTTATTTTGATTTCTTTATTCTTACTTTGCTAATCTGTGAAGGCTTTTGGACACGTCGACTAACTATTCATAATATGATATGGGAAGGACATTGGTTCACAATGGACCATTGTTGATTACGAAAGTGATGTTCACAATGTTACCTACACATGGATATTCACACTCCACTGATTACCAAAGGCTGGATTGATTTAATATCTTTCTATGCAGATAAGTCTGACAAATTGGTTTTGTTCAAATATGTCAGAAATTCTTCTTTCCAACTCCACGTCTCTAACCGTTCTACAAACTCACTACTTCGAGCGAATTTCCTAAACCATATTTGCATTCGTCGTCCTCTAAGTATGTCAAATTTAATTCATTTTCAAGTTCAACTATTCAGATACTACTGTAAAGCCAGCCACTTGTTTAGTTTTTTTTTTTTGTTTAATTATTTTTTTACATTCCTTCTTTATAAGTAATATGACTTCACATTATGTTTCCAGTATTTGAAAAAAGAATTTGCGAGTTATTTTCAAAACAGTGGACTTTCATATGTTGTTCTACACGGACCAAGGTGCCAAGTTGAATGTAAATTGATCATAAGACGTTAGTCTGTAAAGTAATAAAACGGCAGTCCAAACATTAAATATTATTTATTATTTTTAAAAAAAGAGTTTAACGTAAACATTAAATTTTAATTCTCAAAACATTCGGTGGCCTACATCATTCGAATTTAACCTAATCCTTTAATATTTAATTATTTTTATATAAAAATAATTTAAATAATATTACAATGTCAATAAATATTCAGAGCCATTAATATTCACACTGCTCGAGATAATGATTATTAAAGTAGTGTTATACGTATTTAAATTACTGCTTCATCTTCCACACGTTTTCATTATTGAACTGATTCAGATTCTTGATCACGGTGTAGGTTTTCTTTCATTATGGTGTTCAATTCTCAATAAAATCATGATTGTGATGTCAAAATTCTCAACTGCTCTCTTTCATAATTTAATCAACACACTCTTTGCTCACCATTACAGCTTTTCACATTTCAAAATTCTCAACTGCTCTCTTTCACAACCTTTAAATTATCTACTAATGAATAATAATTGCGATTGTTGATCAATGTGCATGTTTTAGTTCTTAATAAAATCATCATTCCAATTTCAAGATTTCTCAATTGCTCTCTTTAATATTTTTATCAGAAGTCTCTTTGATCACCATTACGTCTTTTCAGATCATTTCTCTCATTTGGCTCTTATCTTCTCCGTTTCTGCATCGTCTTCTTTGATCATCATCTACAACAAAGGTATGCATGTTCTTATTCAAGATTTCTTTCACGAACACTCTTTTTATCTTCTTTGTTTCATGACAATCGTTTCTCATCATCATATTCAACATTTCACTTTACACCCAGTTTTTTTTCATCCTTTTCTCCATTGCAGAAAGGTATGCATGTTCTAATCACCAAATATAAGAATACATTATCATCTACCATTTCTTCTCCATTTCATTTTTGGGTTAACAGATGACCACTAAACAATGCATACTTGGTGAAAGTTCCATTCTTTCTGCCAAGTGGAAGGGTGGTTCTTTGCTATTTTCCTCGAAGAACAGGTTTGTGTAATATTTCACACATTCCAATCTTGACTACCATTCTTATCTTATTTTTTTTTATTTTTTTTATGGTCTTCCTGTTTTGACAAGGATTTTGGGTTCGTGAACCGTTTGTTTGTCATAAGATTACGCCATGAACTCGGTCCACGTTGGACTATTTCTGATAACAAGGGTAATGTTCACCATGTTACCTTCAACAAGGATATTTATAATCCAAGGATTACTGAAGGGTGGTCTGAACTAAGAAATTTTTATCATTTACAACCACCAAAACTTTGTTATTTAAGACACACTAGAAATTCGGCTTTTGAAATATACCTTTACCAACATTGTTCAGAGTCAAATGTTCAAAAAAATTTAAGTCATGTTCGAACAAATGCTCTTCTTACAAGGTCCAACTTAATTCATTTTGAGTTCAGGCTATCTAAAACAAACTGCAAATCAAGTTTTTTAGTAAGGTTTCATGACCAAACTTGTTGTTTTCTCTCCTATTATTCTCCATTAATACCTTATTTTGATTTCATATTAATTCTTTTTATTTTGTTCTGCAGGATTTGAATTCAGACTTATGTAAATATTTTCGTAATAGTCAATTGTCAGATATTGTCCTTCATGGTCCAAAAGCACATGTTAAATGCAAACTGTTGATAAGGGCTAAGTTTGTCAAGATAGGCAGTGGATGGAAAAAAAATTTGTGATGTTCATGGACTAGAGGAAAGAGACATGGTTATCTTCTAGGTTGACGGTGAAAACAAAAACCAGGATGTCAATGTTTTATTTAATATAGATGAATATTATCATCGCGACTGAACATCTGTTTATTGTTCGTATGAATTTTTATTTTATTTTATGATGTTTTATATATATTTTTAATGCTTTTTATTTTCAACTATATTATTGCCATTTTAAAAAGTTGTCATTTAATTCAACACTGCTCTATATCTTTTTCCATAATTAAATATCTTTGCCATTTATTTAATGTCAGACACCAAAATGTCTTATCAGTCAGTATTTTTTTTAAATAATTTTTAATTTTTAATTTGATTTTTTAACTGTTGATTAAAACGACTTTTATGATTTTTTTTCATTTTTTGTGCTATTCAAGACACTTTTGCAGTTACTTAATGCCATACTCAACTGTCAAAACTCTCTCTCGTCTTTTCAATTTTAATAATTTGTAAACTCTGGTCTTGAAACTGTATAATGTTATGATTGTCTGTACTTCTCGATATATTTTGTATATATTCGTCCAGATTTTTCATTGCTCATAATTAATGCATATCAACACGCCATATAGTTTTAATAAAATAAAGTATTAAATTTATTCCATCAGATCTTTACTTTGCTTCTCCATGAAGTTTTTATCAGTATTGAAATTGAAATCTGATATGTTTTGTTCACCACAATCTTTGTATGCACAAGTTTTCTACCAAATTTCTTAACAATCGCAAGGTACGCACTTCATCTTCCTATGAGTTCATCTGTATATGACCCTGACGTTTATCGGAAATTTTGAAATCCATGTTATGTATTGTTTGACAAAACAAATTTCGAAACCCTTGTTATTAGTCTAATAAATTAAATGAATTGGAGCCCATTTGTAGTTTGCTTCTCCAGCAAGTTTGTATCCTTATTGAAATCTTATTTGTTTTTTTGACGACAAATCGTCTCTGCACAAGTTTTCAGCCAAATTACTTATCCCTAGCAAAGGTATTGACTTCATCTGCTGTTCTTTATTAGGGTTTGTCCTTCTTTTGTTGAACTCTGAGATAACATCTTCTCTCCTCAATTCTTTTTTTTTGAATGCTTTGTATGCAAATATGTATTTGCAGATCTGCATTGTTTTCACATTAGTGTTATAATTAATGGTTGTCTGCGGAATAGATTGACTGGAAATTATGTATATACTTTTAAGTAATCTTTTACATGCTTTCTGTTCAACATTATTTTTTTTGTATTCCTTTTGGCGGACTACAGATTTGCATTGGTTCTGACATGAATACCTGGTATTTCCAGTTTTCACCAAAACATGTTAATATCAAAGCTACATTTCTAGATGAAAAGTATATATTTCTATTAACATCATATGCCTATGACTTTTTCAATAGCTTACAAGTCAATGAGATATGCATTAGTCCTTTATTGATTCTTCTACCATTGAAAATTAAATACCCAAGAAAGATATCAGCGTTAAGTTTTTCGAGAATTGCCATATCCATGTTATCTTACAATTTTATATGCATTGTTTGACCAAAAGAAAAAGCTGAATGTTTAGGCATGTGAAAAAAGGTGTTTTTTCTTTTCCCCATTTTTACTTACTTTGTGAAACCAAAACCACAGGATGCATATGGTTTTATTTTTGATGTATGATCTCTACAAATACATCATACCATTCTTATTTTTTTAAGTTCTCTACAAATACATCTATCAACACCTTCCTTTTTTCATTATTGTCTAATTCCTTGTTTTCCTTACACCATGTCTTCTTTGCAAAAACTAACTCAGTCATTACAAGAACTGAATCTGGAGAAGGAAAGTTGGAATATCGTTGCAAGAGTTGTAAGGTTATGGTTTGTTGAAGATTACACAAAAGGAAAATCTCTATTTTCCATGGAGATTGTTCTTCAAGTCAAAGAGGTACTACCTAATGCACTTTATTTTCTTACTTTTCCTTATTGTTTTAGTTACAATATGATATTGTTATGTGATATATGGAACTGTTTACGAAGGGTGTCCTAATTCATGCATCTGTTAGACGCACACTGATATACAAATTCCAATCTGAAATCAAAGAGGATAAGGTTTACACCATTCAATCTTTTAGTGTTTCATGTAATGGTGGTTCTTATAGAACTACAAATCACGCCTATAAGATCAACTTCCAATTTGGAACCAAGGTCAATTTGGTCGAATGTAACTTAGTTCCAAAAATTAGTACTGCATACACCCCTTTTTCAACCATCACTGCTCCTGGTTTTGACACAGATTACTTAGTTAGTAAGTATCTTCTTTTCTTTTTCTTCTTCTTTTCGTTTAACTATTCATTAATGTTTTATTTGGTTATTGTTTATATTTCTGTAGATGTCATAGGAATGTTTATTGGTGTTGGAACAGAGAGAAAGTTAGAGAAAGGTGGTAAAAAGACCAAGATGAATGTCATTATTGAATTCGATGGGTAAGAGCATTGTTCTTCTTTTATATGATGTTTAACATTAGTCTTATCTAACGAATTTTTACATCATTCAATAGTTATCGACTGGAGTGTACTTTATTTGGTCAATATGTTGATATGTTAAATGCATTTCTTGCCTTTGAGAGAATCAATATGTTGTCATTGCTTTACATTATTGCAAAGTGAAGACCTTCCAAGGTAACCAATTTAGTTCATTTATAAAGTTATAGTAATTTTATAGATAGTGTTCTATATTTCTGTAGAATTGTTGTAGTCAAATATGTTCTCATATTTTATAGATAAAGTTTCTATTCAAAAGTGTATGAACTGTACGAGGATAATCTTTAACTGTGATGGTGAAGATTCTACGAAGTTGAAAAAATTGTAAGTAAATTTTACATGCTATTTATTTTTGTTTATATATACATACATATATATACATTTAAATATATATATATATATATATATATATATATATATATATATTGTAGGATGTGGGATAATACTGAATCTCCTTCTCAACCTCTTACCCAACTGTGTCAAGCTTCAAAAGTTAGCTTAGAAGAAGATTTCATTAAGTTGCATCCTAGATGCTCAATTGAAGGTCTTAAAGATTTTAAACAGGTTGAATTCTTTACTCTATCTTGCATTTAAATTGTTTTGGTTGAATACCGTGCATATGATTTAATTTATTTATTTTTCCTTCACCCAAGAAAGTACTTTTGTAGTTAAAGCTACTATCAAACATGTTCTAGATCATTATGATTGGTGGTACACAACATGTATCTGCAACAAAGTTGTCTATCCTGATTCCAAAATGTTTTTTTGTGAAAAATGTAGCAAACATGTCATTAAGGTTACACCTAGGTAATATTATTCATCTTCAAATTTGTGATTTTAATTTTTTTATACTTAACTTTAATTTAATTTTAATTTAAATAATAAATCAATAATTTTCCTAATATTTATTTTTAGGTACAAACTTAGACTTCGTGTAATTGATGCTACTGATTCTACAACTTTTATTGTGTTTGACCGTGATGCAAGTGCAATATTGAAGAAAACATGCTCTGATATTCTTGACTTACAAGACAAGGTTAATTTTCCTATGTAGTGAAACAAATTCTTAATCATTTTATATTGTTGACTTCTTTTCAAATTATTTAAATCATTTCTATTTGTACTTCTTTTAATAGAACACTACTTCTGGGAACTTGCCTAAAGAGTTTGAAGTCCTCATTGATAAGACCTATCTGTTCAAAGTTGAATGCAAGAATGATTATAATAGCAAATTTGATCAATCATTCAGAGTTAAAAAAGTATGCATGGATGAAAAAGTCATTGAAAGCTTTAGTGATTTTGAAGTTAAGTCTTTGGTAAGAATTGATTTATTTCTTTTAACGTCTTATCATATATATAATTTTAATTTTTCTCTTTTTGTACTTGAATATCTTTGTTAGGATCTATACTTTGTAGGTGAAGAAGAAAGCAAACTTAAGCAGATTACAAATGAGATCTCATCTGATCCCATTACAGAGGTATGTGAAGATTAGAACTATACTTTTTTTTTTGTAAAACTTGGTATATTCTTACTTTATCAAGTTTATTTATAGGATTTGCTGATCAAATTCACTGAAGAATCAAATGATGTGGATACTCTAACTGATGATTTGAACACTATAGCATCAAAAAATGTTTCTACAGAGGAGGCCTTGATCAATAAAGCAGTAATTGATGTTGAAATTGACGAGTTAACGCGCAAAGAATCAACACATCTGGACAATCTTAGCTTTGACTTGGCTACCCAAGCACGTCTTCCGGCAACTGAAAGGCAGAATCGATCTTTGGTTCAAGAAAACAAGAAGATCCCAGTGAAGATGTTGAAGAAGAACATCAAAATTCAAAAGTGATTTGTGTTATTTCAATCTCAAAATTGTACCAGACTTTATCTGTGTTTTTATTTGGTGATGTTATTTTTTTGGAAAACATTTGGTGCTTTTAACTGCATGTACTGATGAACAATATTTGTTGTTATTTTTAATTTGTTTTTTTTTTCAAAATATTAACTTGAAGTTTCTGTTTATGAACTATATTAGTTATTGCTCAACATTATTTCGTGGTTATTTTTGCAGTGACAAATTGCTAGCAGAATCAAATTGTGTTGATATTATTTTATATTATCAACACCATAATCATGCTAGCTACATGAATGATGATGCAAACAGTTCACTGAAGAGAAAATCTGAGAACAAGACTGTATTACTTGAATCCATCGAAGAAGACAATGTTCCTTTGAAGATTCTGAATAGAGATATTAAAAAGGAGAAATTATTGATTTTATAGATAATGTTGCTTTTTATATTTCAAGTATATTTTTTTGATGGTATTTTGTGATTGTAATATGTGTACTAATCCGTCTATCTGTAATTTGTATTGAACTACTTCTGCTTTTGCTAATGATTTTATGCGTTTATGTTTTATTAATTATTTTTTATTTCTAATTTAATGTTTGCTGGTTTACCAACAATTGTTGACATTTATGAAGTTGTGTCAACAAAAAAAACTGCCAGCTACATCAAGTTTCTACAATTCGTTTATTACTTACACTTATATATTTTCAAATATTTGTTAACATCAATTTCTACAAATATAATGAATTTTTTTTATGAACAACGAATTTCCAAAAATGCTTTGATTATTTAGTATCATTTTCCAAAATAATTTATATTGGCTAACCAAATAACTGTTGACATTTTTGAAGTTGTCTTAACAAAATTGGATGCCATTTACAATTTTGAATCATTTTGCTTTTTTGTACTCACTTTAACCTTCAAACAATAGATATGAATATAAATAACTATATATTTATCATTCTGTTAATTTTATAATTTATTAATTATCATATTTTATGAATTGCTTAGAAAATCAAGTATTTGTTAATGTATCAATTTAAGTAATTATATTATTACCATATCTTCAATCAAATTCTTAATTATTATATTCTTTTTTATCCTATATTTTTATTGATATTTTTTAATGACATAATATATGTGTAGGTGTATATGTTATTTCACTACTATAGTTATTAATATATATACTATATATATTATACACCAGAGTTTACATATATTATATATTATATTATAAGTATAAATATTATATACCTGAGTTTATATATATATATATATATATTATATTATATTATACGATTATAAATATAGTTAATATTCTAAAGTAACTATACTCATAATTTTAATTGTGTGTACGTTTTCCAAAAATCAGTAATGACAATATTGTTGTCAAATCTAATTACAATCGTTTTGTCTTTTGATGTGCCTTTTTCTGCTATTAATATCCATGTCCAGTCCACCGCAACCCTCAGTTGAAACAAATTCTCCATTCTTCCAACCCTCTTTTTACTATCATTGATCAAGTCCAAGCAAATGGAAAACCACTTCAATGAAGATGAACTTTTTTTAAGAATGACTAGGTACTAGTTCTCTATTATTCACCTTAAGGACGAGGTACGTTTTTTAAAATATTTCTCCTATCTTTATTTTTGTTACCCTTTTCATATCAATAACAATCTTCTTCTTTCAACTAATTAATTTTTTTCTTTTCAAATGTTTATATTTTGAGGTGGTTGGGTTCGTTGATCATACATTCATCATTCTTTATGATCATGGTCTTGAGCGCCAGTGGACTTTAACGGATGTTATAGGCAATATGCATGTTGTGACTTATAACAAGAATTTAGAGAAACCATTGCTAATTGGAGGATGGTCTGATTTAAGGGACCTTTATAAACTACAAGATGACCACAATATTTATTTTGGATATGTCGGTTATTCTTGCTTCCAAATCACTGTTTTTCCCAGTAAATGCAAACCTTTGTCTATTGAATGTTTTTTAAAAAGAGTTGCGTTAGATGAACCCCTTTTCAGAGGACCGAAGTTGCATTTTTGCATATTTCTCGGTCCATACCAATGTTAGGCCAACCATCTGATGAAATTCATTTAAATTTCATATTTATATTTATGTTTTTGTTTATTTATATCTATATTTCATATCTTTTATTTTTTTTTGTAGCTTATATTTAATTTTATTATTTGATTTAATTTGTTAGGATTTGCCAGTTAATTTTGGCAATTATCTTCGCCAAGGAAGATTTAAAAACATTATTCTTCATGGACCGCCCAAGATAGTGAAGTGCAAGCTACTGTTGAGAAATCATCCAAAGAAGTCTAACAAAATTGGAAGTGACTGGAAGGAATTTTGTACTGCTCATGGATTTGATGCAACTATAGACCTGGTTTTTGAAGTTGACGAGATGAAAATCAATCAGAATGTCAAAGTGCTGACATATTGTAATTTTTAATTCATAGTTGGTTTTATTTTCTTTTTTTAATTGTTGAGTAGAAATAGTTTAGTTTTTATATGTTCTACTTATGTAGTACATGAAGACAATCTTTTTTATATTTTCAGCAATGCTTATGTATAGTTTTATTTTCTATTAATGAAATTAGTTTGAAATTAGGATGGACGTTTAATTGAAATAAAAAATGTATTAATAACACATTTGTTGTATTCAGAGAATGTTTTTTGGTGCGTTTTATAGAATTATTGTATGATTTTTTTGCCAATTTGTTTCATTCATATAGTATCAACAAAGTCATTTCAATTTAACTTTTTGTAATCCAACATTTGAATTCGTCTGCCATTTATGTTGTGGTGTCTGAAATCATATTTTTCATACTTATGTCTCATATGTATACAGGTATATTGTTTTAAGATGTGTATACAGATAATATGTACTCAGATTGCAAACCACAGAAATCATGAAATTTAAATTTCTTAATGTTTGAACACAGATTTTTTAACCAAGTTTCTATTCACCTATTCTCATTGTTGTACTATAGATAGTACTTGCATAAAAAATACATGTGTTGGTGTACCTACAAAAAAAGAAATGTGTTTTTAGCTGCAAAATGAAAAAAACTATGAAAGAATTCTTATTTCTATCATTGTTTTTGATATATTAAAATTCCACACTGCATGTTCTTTCTATTTTTAATGATTGTCGACTGAAAACAACTTTTGTACTCTTACAACTGCTTTTTATTACAATTACAAATATTTGTCTTTCCATAATAGTGATTAGAGGTACAATGCAGCAAGAAAATTTAACAAATACATTCATCAATATAGTAATAAAACAGTATACACTTTTCAAGCCCTAAAGTCAACTATTTGTGTTTCTGCTTCTTCTTCCATAGTAACCTTTCAAAGTGTTCCATGTTTTTTTTTTCTGAAATGGATCAAAAGGATTGTAAAATGTCAGGTTTAGAAGAAAGATGGTGCTACAAGGAAGGTTGCATGCAACAAGTAACCAACATTCATGTAAGTTTCTAACATTACATTTCACTCATGTAGTTTCATAATTTGTATTGTCAATGTTTACAAAGTCTTCATTTTGTATGTGTAATTTTTTTGGTGCAGATTACAAAGAAGACAACCCAAGAAAAAGAACTAAATATACCAACAATGGTAGTCAAAGTACCAAAATATCAGGTTTCCTAACTTTAAATTTATTTTGTTCGATTGGAACTTCAACAGAAAGATGCATAATCAAATATGTTTCGTTTTGTAATGATAGATAAAACAACTCAATCTGAAAAATTTCTGAAAAATGTTATACAGAGGAAACCATTACAACAGTTGAATCTTAGTAAGTGTTTTGTTTATAACTTTATTTTTTACAATTCTTCTTATATCAATCAATGAAGTTTTTTTGTTTATTCTGTTACATTCAATTCTTTTACAATAATCATATTATAGATGTACAGAACAACATGAACGACCTTCAAAATCTGAATGCAATATTTCAGACAACATATAGTCAATTATCTTTGTGTTTTTTGTTCATTAATATGCTGAAGTCTCATTTTAATAAATAATAACATGAACTTCATTTCAATGTAGTGCCTGAAAACAATATATCAAGTTCTTGCAGTATTGTATTTCACAATCAAAACAAAGACAACTTAATCAATTCACAGTCTTCAGCTTCAACTGTAACATACAACAATACTTTTTGTATATTTCTACATCCATCCTATTCTTTTATTTACCTATTTTTATTGTATGAACATTTTGAAATTGGTATGAAATTGTTTTTTTAGTGGGTATAGTTGTTAACAATAACATACAGAGAAATAATGGACGAAATAATTATATTGGCAGTTCATGTAAGTTGGTTTGATTGATATAAATCATTGTTCATAATGACAATGGCAGTGCATGTAAGTAAAGACAACAATTCCTATTTTAATAATTATTTTCCATAGGTGGCACATCTGAAGTTGTAATTGATTCCTATTTTGTCTCTAAGAATAAGGTAGTCAAATATCCTTTTGAAGTCATACAATCACTTCAAAATAGATTCTGTCTTGATGATGAAACAACAACAGAACAAAATTGTTCAGACACAAACAATGATTCTTCATCAACAATAACACATGAAGGTAAAGTTAATGCACAACTTAGTCTGAACCAGATAATTTGAAGCATTAATTTAATGTATGTCATTGTAGTACAGTTGAACCAGATACTACAAGTACAAGCGAATTATATTGCAAAGTAGAGTTACAAGGTAAACAAACACCAATTGTACATAATTTGACAGTAAATATATTCATTTAATGCTAATTATTTTTATTGATTTTTAGAACTTCTCAATATTGGAGAACCTTGCTTTGAATTCCAATACTGTAAAGCTCAACTTTGGTATGAAGAAAGAGCAGAAAAATGTAACACTTCAAAGGAAGTTCAATTCTCATTGTGTTGTCAAAAGGGAAAAGTGCAACTTCCACTATTAAAAAAATCACCTAATCTACTTGAAGCTTTGTTAAATGGTGAAGATCATAGAAACAAATTATTTTTACAAAATATAAGAGTATACAACATGTTCTCATTTACTTCTATTGGTGGAAAGATAGATGCTTCCATGAACAATGGTTATAGTCCACCACAATTTATTCTTAATGGACAAAACTATTACCTTATTGGTAGTTTATTGCCAGAAGATGGATCAAAGCCAAAGTTTGCACAACTGTACATATATGATACAGAAAATGAAATGAGTAACAGATTGAAGCATTTCAGGTTAGTTAACATGTCTTTCATGTTGCTTACATTATATAGTTAAATACATTTGTTGACATGTATTCCGTTTATTGTGTTTTAGGTAAAATTGTAAGGAATCTGTTCTAGATGAATCATTGGTTACTGATTTAATTGAAATGATTGACAATAACAATGTTCTTGCCAAATCTTTTCGAAGAGTTATTTGTCACTGCAAAGTATTAAATCAGATTTCACACTAAGACTATTTAGAGGCAGAAACAAAGACCCTAGAGTCTACAACACACCTTCATGTGATGAAATAACTGCATTAATAGTTGGTGATTTTGACAATTTGGATGTAGGTAGAGATATAATTGTTAAAAAATGTTTTGGTGAATTGACAAGACTGCATGAAACTCAAACTGCTTTCATTCCACTGCAATATCCTCTCATGTTTCCATATGGAGAAGATGATTATCAAGAAGATATTCCAATAAGAGAATCTCATTCAAAAAGTAAATCAAGGGTGAGAATTCAAATTTCTTTGAGAGAATTTATTGCATTCAGAATACAACAAAAATGTATAGAATATGGTAATATTGTCAATGCATGCCGATTGTTCCAACAGTTTTTTGTTGATTGCTATACAATGGTTAAAGCACAATAGTTGTCTTTCATTACAGCTAATCAGAAGTTAATTCATTGTGATATTCTTAATGGATTACAAGAGGTTGTTAATAGAGGAGAGACATATCCTTCTTCAATTGGAAGACGTATTGCCTTGCCTGCTTCATTCACTGGTGGTACCAGATACATGTTCAACAATTGTCAAGATGCTATGGCCATTTGTAAAAAATTTGGATATCTCGATTTGTTCATTACTATAACATGCAATGTCAATTGGAGTGAAATTAAAGAGTTTTTTTTGGCCAAAGGGTTATCTGCTTCATACAGACATGATATTGTATGTAGAGTCTTCAAACTGAAGCTTGATCAAATGATGACAGATTTTAAGAAGAAGGATTTCTTTGGAAAAACCACTGCAGGTATGTTTTGTATCAAATAATATACATTATATGCATATTGATTAAATGAAATTGTTACAACTAAATTCATTTTTTTTATATATCTAGGAATGTACACAGTAGAATTCCAAAAAATAGGATTACCTCATGCCCATATACTTTTGTGGTTGGATGGAGAATGCAAATTGAAAAATGCAGCTGATATTGATAAAGTAATATCAGCTGAATTGCCCAATTCGGATTTGTACCCAAAATTGGAAAAAGTTGTTTCAAGTTACATGATCCATGGTCCATGCGGACCTGCAAGATATAATTCTCCATGCATGAAAGAAGGTAGATATTCTAAATTTTATCCAAAAAATTTCAAATCTTGAACTTCAATTGATGAAGAAGGATATCCTTCCTACAAAAGACTTGATAATGGTAGATTTGTTAAGAAGAATGGAATTAAGCTTGACAATATAAGTGTTGTTCCTTACAATCCACCTCTTCTAATGAGGTATCAAGCTCATGTAAATACAGAGTATTGCAACAAGACCAATTCAATCAAGTATTTGTTCAAATATGTCAACAAAGGTCCTGACAAAGCTACTTTTATAATAAGCAACAATTCTGCAGAATCTGACAAATCAATCATTATTGATGAGATTAAGAGGTATTACGATTGTAGGTGTCTATCACCATGTGAAGCAGCTTGACGAATATTTGCTTTTGACATTCATCACAGATGGCCTCCTATTCAAAGATTGACATTCCATCTTCTTGGCCAACAATCTGTTTTGTTTAAAGATGATGATGATATTAATGTGGTGTTCAATAGATACGAAAATGTTAACACAATGTTTCTAGCTTGGTTTCATGCTAACACAATTTATACAGAAGGAAAAGAATTGACTTATTCTGAATTTCCAAGCAAATTTGTGTGGTTTGCTAAAGAAAAAGAATGGAAACCAAGGAAGAAAGGCTACAACATTGGTAGACTTACTTATATTCCTCCTGGGTCTGGAGACCTTTATTATTTGAGGATCTTACTGACCATTCAAAAATGTTGTATTGATTATGACAACATAAAGACCATTGATGGTAAATTTTATGAAACCTACCAAGAAGCTTGCTATGCTTTGGGATTGTTGGCTGACAACAAAGAATATATTGATGCAATCAAAGAAGCAAGCAAATTTGCTTCTAGCTATCAACTTAGAAGATTATTTGTCACTTTATTGTCCATGAATACAATTTCTAAACCTGATGTAGTTTGGAATTCTACTTGGAGACTCTTATGTGATGGAATTTTGTACCAAAAAAGAAAGGAGATGAACTTACCAGGTATTGTATATTGTAATTTCTTAAAATGAATAGAAATATAATTTCTGATTCCATAAACTTTTTCATGCAGGTCTTCAAATTGAAGATGCTGAATTACATAAAATTTGTCTGTTTCAAATACAAGAAATGCTAATGTCAAATGGTAGATGTATGAAAGATTATCCTTCATTACCGTAACTTGATATTTCAGATCTAAATACATTCCAGAATAGATTTATTTTTGATGAGCTGCAATATAATAAAGAGGACATGGCCAAAGAACATGACATTTACTTTCAAGCACTCAATGATGAACAAGTACAAGTGTACGAGGATATCATGACAACAATTCTTTCAAAAAAGGGAGGATTCTTCTTTTTATATAGCTATGGTGGTACAGGGAAAACATTTATGTGGAAGACATTGTTAGCTGTTCTAAGAAACAAGGGCATGATTATTTTGAACGTAACATCAAGTGAAATTACTTCTTTACTACTTCCTTGTGAAAAAACAACACACTCAAACTTCTGTATCCCACAATTAGTTAATGATAATTCAACTTGCAACATACCTTAAGGTAGTCTACGTGCTAAATTTTTGATGCCAACCGATCTTATATGAAAATTTTGGTGGTTCGGTTGCGGAAGTTGAAGGTGAAGAAACCCTGGTTGTCTATCTTTTTAAAAAGGGAACATTGCAAAACTGTATATCTAGAAATATAATATATTTATAATTATTAATAATATATATATATATATATATATATAATATATAATCCTGAAATATAATTATATTACGCACGTCTACAATGTGTAGAAAATATTGAAGAAATGGTGGAACGATGATACACATGTCACCAATTTTATAAAACTGATTCAAATTTTCGTTGAATCTTAAAATTACACTATTTAAAATTTTAATAATTTAATTTAAAAAAATTTCGTCATCTCACTTATTCTTTATAATCTTAATAATTTAATATTTTATTTTATTTACAAAAATTTCATCATCTCACTTATTCTGAGATGGATTATAATTACAACGTCATAGATCAATTTATAGATAAGTTGTTTTATAAAGGGCAAAACAAATTTTATTATATAAAAGCTAATTTTAGTTTATAAAAAAAATATTTATTTATTTACTTTGTTTTATTATTCTAAGCATATTCCGGAAGAAATTTATTCAAATAGTATAACTTTGGCCAAATATATATATTTTTTCTTATTTATTTTGTACTTAATATTTATTCAATAAATTGACGGCAGGCTTTATTAATTATTTTGTACTAAGAAAATCAAATTGAAATTCAGTCCTTTCTGTTGAAGAATTGGTGATTGAAGGAGTAGGACAAGGCAAAAGTCAGAATTGGTCGGTCATACATAATTTGAGACGAAGAGGATTGGAGAATAGCATGGCGTTGCAAGCAGGCGTGAACACCTCCAAGGTTCTCATTCTGGTCGGAGCCGGTAAGTAAGCGAACGATTGGGTTTATTATTACCAACTCCTTTATCGATTAACTTGTTTTGCTTTTGCTTCTTCGTTAGGTTTGAGTGGTTCTGTTTTGCTGAGGAGTGGCCAGTTATCTGGTCTCATCGCACAGCTTCAGGAGTTACTCAAGGGCGTCGACGATGCTGAGATTTCACCCGGCAGATACGACGCTGCGCTTATTGCTGCACAGGTGCGTATTTATCATGTCATCATGATACGCGCAATTCTTTTCTGTTTCTTTGCCACACACCGTATTGAATTGTTTATTTAACCGTGTATTTTAAGCTCAGATTCGAGAGCTAGCACATGAGATTAGGGAGTTGACGTTGTCTCGCCCTGTGACTATCTTCAATGCGAATTCTTCTTCTTCTGGTACTTACGCTGAATTCTGTTGCAATTTTGGGTATTTTTGTTTCTTCAGTTGTGGAATTAAACATCAGAGGATAAACTAATTTACTTTTTAGACCTCGATTAATCTATGATAGAATGCTACTGAGTAATGTTATATGTGAACATGTTTCCTGATTATGATGCTAAGTTGACCAACCAATGCTCATTTTCTTTGTAGGCTTGCTTCTCACATTACATTGTATAGGAATTATTAATGATAATTGTCTTATGCTTAATGAAGTTACTAGTATACATAGGCCTTAATTGGATACAAGTCAAGTGTTTAGTAGAAAATGAAAATAAGATTGTAAACTGAATTCATCTTCTCCTATAAGTAAATAATAGTGTATGCTTAAGGTAAATAAGCTTTTGGACTTTAAATTAGCTTTTAAACTTATGGGAGAAGCTTAATTTTTTTTCCTTCTTATTTTTACAAGTGCTTATTGAAGAGTTTATCTACCTTAACCTTTTAAAATCTATTTCTTTTAACCATGCGTCAAGGAAACTCTAACTTTAAGTTATAAACTGTATGCTTTTGGGGTTCTCCAAGATGGCTTCAGTCAACCAAATTCAAATTTACCAGTTAAGTGTGTCTACTTATTTCTTAAAGAATTCTTAATCATCCCTTATGCAATCCTTATTAATTCAAATTTCCTTGTTTGATAATAGTTGATGTTAACATCTTTACACCATATTTATCATTCCTTGATAGTGGCACATGGTGGCTGACCGAAATAATGCTACAACAGTATAACACTTAGTGAGATGACTTCTATTTGTTTTTTTTCATACTATATACATATAAACACTCAACAAAAATGCTAAAAGATCTTTACATGTTCCTAATTATGAATAAAATGTTATACAAGTAAATAGTAACTTATTGAGAAGGATACCATGACTAACCATAGAGATAGAGAGAAATGGAGTGAATGAGTTTGGGTCTTTGGCGAGATAGATAACCAAAGAAGGACCTCAGTGACTTGGACATGAGATAGATATTCATTTCATTTGTTACATATTGATGTGGTTTTGGACATTCTCAATCTTCTGGCCTTGTGCAGGCAATTTGTGTAATCATGGAAAATTTGTTTCTGGTGTAAAGATATTTTATTATCAAGTGTAATATTTTTCTTTTTTCCTTTCTTTATAAATACAAGTTCTTCTTCACTATATATGTCGTTGTTAATGTTTGAACATAGGGGGTATTGGCTCTTACATACTACCTGCTGCTGCAATAGGAGCTATGGGATATTGTTATATGTGGTGGAGGGTAAGCAATAATCCAATCACATTACCATAACAGGTACATTTATTTAGGAATCAACATATAATGTGATGAGGTTGACTAAACCCATATATTTCTTGCCACTTGTAGGGATGGTCATTTTCTGATGTAATGTTTGTGACAAAGAGGAATATGGTTAATGCTGTAGCAATTGTGTCAAAGCAATTAGAAAATGTACACGAAACATTGGCAGTAAGTAATTTATGTTAGCATTCCTATTTTCCTAAATGAACATTTTTCATCTTTGGGTGTTGCTGATGAATTTTGGTTTTAATTTGTGCAGTCAACAAAAAGGCATCTAACAAAGAGGTTGGAAGGTCTTGACTTGAAGTTGGAAGAGCATAATGAGTTGGGTCAACTTATATCAAATGATGTAAGGGAAATGGATTTTCCTTTTTTCTAGATAATTAAAGGTGTTAAGGTAATTCATTAAAGCAATGTTTAATCAAAAGAAATTCCTAGCTCAATAAAATATGATCAAAAGACCACTCTTGATTTGTGATCTTGGGTGCATCAATCATTAAGATTGCTTCAGTTAAAGAAAATCATGAATAGTTATGACTGATTCAATATGTTTGTTTAGTGCACAATTTTGTTTTGATCAGCAATAAAAATATATAAAATAGAGAAGCACTTGGGATGCATATCAAAAAGCAAAGGTCAAAACCGCGGGAAACTAAAAGAGAATGCAACATCTCTAACCTACCATGAAGAGGATATAACAATTTATCATAACTGTTCTACGAGCAAATCAAATCAGATTTTTGATGACAATAGAGACATGTATGTTGAGGATACCATAAGCTCAAGGAAAACATAGGCCATACAACTTACATCTAAAGTCAAATTGTCCATCTTGATATGCTATTATGGGAGGTAACATTTTTAGTGAAGGTGAAGATAATGTCATGAGATTTAGTTAATTGAATGACAAACAAACATAAAGAACAAAGTCAATGGTTAGAGATGGAAGAGGTCCAACTCCATTGTTTTGGTGAAAGAGAAAGGTGAGAGTTGGCATTTTTTGTGTAGATTATAAAACCTTAAACAAGATAATAGTACCTAATAAGTTTACTATTCCGGTTATAGATGGGCTGCTTGATAAGGTGCAGAGATGTGTTGAGATATTTTCCAAATTATATTTAAAATTGGGTTACTACTAGATCAAAATGCAGGTGAGAAGACATTCAGAATACGACATTTAGGACTGATGAGTGGATTAACAAATGCCCCCCTTGACCTTACAGGCACTTGTGAACGAAGTTCTCAAACCATTTCTGTAGAAGTTCGTGATGGCTTTCTTCAATGATAAACTAATCTTCAATATTGACATTCACTCACATATGCAGTACTTAGAACATGTTTTGGAGGTGGTGGATCAAAATCAGTTGAAGTTAAACAAGAAGAAATGTATGTTTGGTCCACACGTTCTAGAATATCAGAAGAAGGGTTCACAAATGATCTTAAGAAGGTAGACACAATGTCTTCATGGTTAGCACCAAGGGATGTTAAGAGTTCATGTGGTTTCCTTGGACTAAAGGGTTATTGCCGCAAATTTGTAAAGCATATGGCAAGATTGCTAAGCTAGTGACTTAGCTATGAAACAAAGATGACATTATTTGGTCAAGGTTACCTATATTTGCCATATCAAAATTTTCCAAACCATTTATGATAGAGATGAATGCATCTAGTTGTTATGCATAAGAAAGGAAGACCTTTAACATTTTGGAGTCAAGGGTTGTTAGAAAGAGCTTGAATGGCGATTGATGCATAAATTCACCACTACCTGTTAGGGTGATACCTTGTGATACTCACAAATAAAAAAGCTTCAAGTTACCAAAGTCGTAAGGGAAGCATACTATTTTGGTTATTGTGGACAAATAGAAAATTTTGCTCATTTCATTGAATTAAGACATTCATTTACAACAAGTGATGTGGCCGTTGTGTTCCATATGGGCATGGTTTTCCTTCATCAATTGTGAATGACGAGACTTTAGTTTTTTGAGCAAGTTTGGGATAGAGTTGATGACTAAAGTGGGTACCAAATTAAAATTTAGTACACCATACCATCGACAAACAAAGGTCATTAATTATTGTTTAGAAACTTGTTTGCATTGTCTTATAGGAACTTAGCTGAGTACGTGGTCTTATTTTCTAAGCTGTGCTAAATTTTGGTTCAATAAGAACTATAGTGCTGCTTCTAAAATGACCCGTTTTAAAGCACTGTATGGCAGGGACCCTACATTATTGTTCAAAGGAACCACAATTCCTTCTATAGTGGAAAAGATTAATCGACTTACTCAACAATGAGATAAGTTGTTAGCAAATTCAAAAGCTAATTTACTGACGTCTCAAGATTATATGAGAATGCAGGTCAATAACACAAACAAGATCTAGAATTTCAAGTAGGTGATTGAGTTTTGTCAAAATCTAACCTTATAAATTGAAGACTGTGGTCAAAGTTGAATGAGAAATTGAGTCCATGTATATATAGGCCAAATTGGGTGTTACATTGATTGGATTAGTGGCACATAAATTGAACTTACTTAGAAATAGTAAGGTTCATCCAATATTCCACATATCATTGCTTAGGAGGGTGAGAACAACAAAATAGTGTAATGTGGTCTTAAGTTTAATAGAAATAGTTTCTTATTATATCTCTTTATATACATACATTTGTTGGATATTTTCGGAAATAAGAATAACCTATTCTAGTAAACAAATCTCTGAGATTGCAGGATTGTTATGCTAGTAATAAAAACAAGATACAACAAATATACAAAATTAAAATACAGTAGGAATAATATCTAAATCTTCCTCAAATATATTTTGACACCCCCTTATGCTGGTGAATAAGTCTTCTCCATTCCTAGCTTGGATATAATTCTTTCAAAGTTATTGCGGTTCAGTCCCTTGGTGAGTATGTTTGTAAGTTGATCTTGAGTGGACACATGGAGTTCAAGTCATGTCACTATCAAGTTTTTCTTTGATAAATGTCTGTCCACTTCCAATATGTTTAGTTCTATCATGCTGTATTGGGTTGTGAACTATACTAATTGCAAATTTATTGTCATAATATAACCTCATAGCATGGTAGTAAGTATCGTACGATACACGATTCGTATCACCTGGTATGATACGATTCACAACCCCCACGATACGAATAGTAGGAAAACTCATTTATGTTCTCTAATTGTAGTTGTATTATTTGGATTGTTCATATTGCAGTTGTATTGTTCATATTGCACTCCGAATCGTGATTCAAACTAGAAACACACTCATGATGTCCCTAACTCTATCTCAAACGTGAACAATCCCAATTTCTCTATCTTCATGCTCATTGGGACCAACTTACTAGGTTTCCACCAAAGAAGGTGCAATGTCTAGTAGTTCACGACTATTATCACTTCGCAAAATTTTAATAGGAACACCAAATTGAGTTTGAATTTCATTAAAAAAAGATTGAAAGATATGAAATAATTCAGAACAACTCTTCATTAAAAGTAACCAAGTACACCGTGAATAATCATCAATAAAAGTAACAAAGTATTGAAAACCTAGACTAGATGCAACACGACTAAGTCCCCAAATATCAGAGTGAACTAAGGCAAAAGGGAATGAAACGCTGTGTGCGACACAACGAGGAAAAGAACTACGACTATGCTTGCCTAACTAATACAACTCACACACCAACTTGGACAACTTGGAGAAGCCAGGAACAAGCTGCTACAACTTGGCAAGACTATGATGGCCTAATTGAGCATGAAGAAGAAGAGGTGGAGACTCCATAAGTGCACCAACATGAGAAGAAGGGCGGAGATGATAAAGACCATGACACTCACATCCGGTGCCAATCACCTGTCTCGAATTCCGGTCCTGTAAACAAACAAAAGATTAGGTAAAGGAAATAACACAATCAAGAGATCGAGTTAGACGACTAATAGATAATAAGTTAAAAGGAGACCCAGGGACATAAAGAACATTATCAATGGATAAAAAAGGAAAAAGATCGATAGTCCCAACACCATAAGCTAAAACACGAGACCCATTAGCCATTGTAACAGAGGGTAAATTATCCAGAGAGGACAAAGAAGAAAACAAAGATTTGTTACCAGTAATGTGAGGTGACACCTGAGTCGAACATCCAAGGACCAACAGATGAAGATTGAGTCAGACTAACAAAAGATGTACCTGTGTGGGCAACATAAGCCGTGGAACTAGAAAGCTTACGATCCTCACTCCATTTGAGAAATTCATTGAAGAAAGCAAATTTGTCGGTGGCAGAAACAAATGAATGAGGATCCGCAGGAGATGGTTGTGACGGTGGATCAGTGTGAAGAACAACAGCAGATCGAGGAGGACGACCATGTAAGGCATAATAGCGATCAATTTTTGGCCGAACTTGCCAAATGATCACACTTGTGACGCCCTTTTTCCGGCTTGTGTGAGCGGTGTCGATCATCACGTTGAGATACCAAAGTAGAGGAATCATTGGCATGGACAGGTGGATCAATGGAAGGTTGACAAGGCATATGCAAAATGGTGAAACAAGTAGAGGTAAAACTGGGTATAATAGTATAACCCAAAATCTGATCACGAACATGAGAATATTTTTTAGCAAGTCCGTAACATCACAACCATGAAGAACCCTGATTGTTGCTTGATTTCTTTCGTTGGAGTAGAGGCAGGAGGTAATACTTCATTAAATTCATGAAAAAGATCTGTCACCTTAACACATAATCTGCTAGGATCCTGAGTACGAGAAGCAACAACATTAAGCAGGTCATGACAGACACCATATAGACGTTGAGTGTCATTGGTGTACAGTAATTTGGTTTGTTCCTAGACTTCACAAAATGTGCCGTAGGCACAAAACAGAGGTTTCAAAGAAGCGTGAATCATATTCTTGAGAACCGTGCATAAGTGAGCATCAATTCTCTTCCAACGAGGAAGCTCAATGGGATCAACATCAGTCACATTGAGGGTAAGATGATCAAGATAGCCCTGACTCTCAAGCCAAAGTTTAACTTCGGACGCCCATGCCGAATAATTCTTGCCATCTAACTTATCAATGGGCAACTGCACATTGACATTTGGATGAAAAACAGACGAATCAGACATGGAGGCAACAAAAGTGGATGAAGTAGCAACGGAAGACGCCATGGAGGAGAGAGAGAAATCCTAAAAATTGAAAGTGCGCCAATAGAAACACAAAGCCCATATCTGGAAAGTTGAGGACGAGGCGAGTGCAGCGGTGGTGATCGGCGTCGGAAACGACAGTGCACCCACCGCCACTCATGGCGGAAGCAGACGACAACTGAGATGGTTAGACGGTGCGTGGGACCTCCGATGACCACGAAACCAACAACGTTGGGGTCGCTTGGCCGAGACGAGCAAAACCGTGTGGTCGTCGGTTGAAACTAGATCTCCGACAACGGTGACGGCAGCGGACGGCGGCAAAAGGAGGCGAAAGGCAGCGGTGGCAGTGGATTAGTGACAAAGGCAAAAAAGAATTCCTTAAGCTCTAGATACCATATTAAATATAGTGAAGCTAGGTTTGAGATTAATCTCCCTGGTGTAGAAAATACACACAGGGGCTATATTTATAATAAAGAAAATATGGGTTAAGCCAAAAATACATATGTAAAATAATAACAATAGAAACAGAAAATAAGATATTAATGATATCTTAACAACTATTAATAAAAGCAAGATACAAAAATATACAGAATTAAAATATATTAGGAATAATATCTAAGTTCATAAAATATATTCCGACATGTGGAGAGTCCGGTTCTGTCAAAGTAACCAGTGGATGAGTACTATTTTCATTCTAATAAAGTCTATTCTTTCCTCTTGGCCTTTCCTCTCTGGTACCACTGTAACAGCGACACGCTGCAAGCATGTTTATGCCATAAAAGTTTACCCTAACAGTAAAGTTGATTGTCTTAAAGCTAGGCTAGTGGAAAAATGATACACCCATTATATAGCCTTGATTATAGTTATAGTTTTTTCTCTTGTTGCCAAAATTACTTTTTGCCTCTTTCTTACCATGGCTGTTATTCACTATTGGCCTTTCTTCAAAGTTAATCGGATGAGATTTATAGGTTTGTATTTTTAATAAGGAGTTACCTTAATGAAAAGAAAGATTTATTTGGTCCTTCAAATGTTGTATTTGCTGTTAGTTTTGCAGTTGGTTAAGCTCCTTTGGTAAAATTCTTTTTAATGTGTTAAGAAGTATTCCATTTTTATTTTTTATTTTTTTGGCACGCAGGTGAATGAAGTGAAGTCAAACCTTTCTCAGATTGGATTTGATATTGAAGTTATACACAACATGATTTCTGGGCTGGTAAATCGGACTCTCTTTTCTCCTTTTTTTAAGCATCCAATCGACTGAAATTGTGCTCTTGTTGATGTTCTAACTTGACTTAATCAATCAACTTGATAGGAAGGGAAACTCGAGCTTGTTGAAGGCAAGCAGGTTATAAATTTATTATTGCAGGCATAGGTTACGTTCTAGCAAGTTTTCTTATAAATATTTATATATTTCCCTTGTTATCGTGCAGGAAATGACCAATTCAGGTCTCTGGTATTTATGCCAATTTGCTGATGGATTTAGCGACAGACCAAATGGTTACAAGGTTATATTTTTTCATCTTCATTTGTATTTTATCCCATTTATTGCCTTATCCAGTGTATAAAATTGTGTGGAAAGCAGAAAGGTTTTTATGATATAAGACTTCTAGTTTCTGATTAAAACACAATTCTTCTGTCAGTGATTAAGATTTCTGTATGAAGGAATTTTTTTGTGGTTTCTTGTGCAAATTCTTCTGTCAGTGACTAAAACACAATTCTTCTGTCAGTGATTAAGATTTTTGTGGTTTCTGATTAAAACACAATTCTTCTGTCAGTGATTAAGATATCTGATCCTTGATTTGTGACTGATTTTATAGGATATTGCAGAACCGACAACTAGTACAGTGACGACACTTGAGAAAAAATCACTCCAGGTTAATCAGCTATGGCATTTTTAGGATCAAGTTTTTCAAGTTCTAGTCAAACATGCTTACTTATTTTTAGTATATGTTTCAGGGTTTACAATTCATTGCTACAACTAGTGACACAGCTGAGAATTCGTCCATAATAACAAAGAAAGTTGGTCTCATTTCTTCAAATGACAAGGAACCTGCTTCGAAACAAAGAATACACAGGTCTTTTCCTTTGGGCATTGCTGTGAGCAAGGGCCTTACTGGGTTGGCGAGCGATTAGTATTTATTCTGATGAACCTGCTCGATCCCAATAGATTCAGTACTTCTCACATGGAGAGCAGATGGTGATTGCAATATATCTTAAAATGTATGAAACATTAAAGGAAGAAAAGAAAGGAGAATTTCATTGATATATTATGATAAGGAAAAAAAATCTGAATACAATGACTAGATCATTCTTTATTTAAACAAAAGAAGGGTATAAAAAATAAAAAACCATATTCTAGGTGACGCTCCTGTGTCTTCTTTGCAGTCCATTGCCTGCTGTGGTTGTTAGGTCAAGGTGGCGCAGCGGAAAAGATTGTGCAGGGATGATATAATTGTTTTGCACTTGCTGAGTTGGCATATTTAGTGCTTCACGGGAAGACCCAATATCACCTTTGTGAAATGTACTTGTTGTTTCATTGATTTGATAATTTGACATTCCCCACAAACTGGAGCATGGGAAATATCAATCATGCCCAGCTTGGAAATGAATGGTGTGAAGATTGTAAGAGGTAATGCTTTTGTAAAGAAAATCAGCTAGTTGTTCTTTGGATAAAATTGATAGTAAACGCAAGACTCCTCTTCAAGTTTTGTTCAAACAAAGTGACAATCAATCTTCAATTTTCAAGTGCTTTGTTCTCTCATAAAAAATAGGGTTGACAACTGTGTAGGGCACTTTGATTATCACAATAGAGGATATGGATGCTCTAGAAAAAGTGATTTGTAGGTCATGTAAAAGAAATAGCAACCATTGTAACTCACAAGCAACAACAAAGAGTGTCCTATAGTATGCTTCAGAGGAACATCTTGACACAGTTTTTGCTTCTCTGCTTTCCAAGAAATTAATGATGAACCCAAAAAGAAGCAATATCCTGAAATGAGCTTTTTAGAATCAGGACAACCAGCCCTGTCTCCATCAGAGAATCTTAACAGTTAAATTTCAGATTTTCTTGTAAAGAATAATCCTCTACCTAGACTGATTTTAAGATATCTGACTATTCTGCAAACAGCTCTATAGTGTGTCAGTGTTGGGCTTATTTAGAAATTGGCTAAGTTACTGAGTGGCTAACGTGATGTTTGGTCTAGTGGTGTATAAGTAAAGTAGCTTTTCAATTAATCTTTTGTATGCTGTTACATCTTGAATGTTACATCTTCAAATGGCTTTCCTGCATCTTAATAACTTAATTGAATGATCAAAAAGAGTTTTGGCAGGCTTTGATCCAAGTAGACCAGATTCACATAGAAGATCCAAACAATATATCCTTTGACAAATTGATGTTTCCAATTTGGAATGTGCCACCTCTAATCCAAAGAAGTATTTCAATGGGCCAAAGTCCTTGATTTGAAGTTAGAGTCAATAATAGCCTTTATTTTGGTGAATTCATCAAGATAATTTCTTGCAAGATTCTTTATAACAAAAGAATGGTATACAAAACAAAAAACCCTATTCTAGGTGATGCTCCTCTGTCTTCTCTGCATCCCATAGCCTATTGTGGTTGTTCGATCAAGGTGGTGCAGCGGAAAAATTCTGCAAGATGATATAATTGTTTTACACTTGCTGAGTTGGCATATTTAGTGCTTCATGTGAAAAACTAATATTACCCTTGTAAAATGTATTTGCTGTTTCATTATTTTGATAATTTAGCAATGTATTTTTTACGTCGGTCAAAGTTTGCCTGGCACACCCCGTCTCAAGTGTCTTAAAAATGGTTCTGCAATATTCCTTCAGATATTTATTAAAATGGGTTATGCTAATGATGCCTGGTTAATGTCATGCTAATGCCAAAATTAATTCTGTTGAGACAGGAATAAATATCACATATTTAATGTAGATTGATTTGAAATGTTTGAATATCAAAGTTACAGAAATTAAATATTCTCTAATTGTAATTAATACAATATTTCGGTGTAAACCAGTAGTTGCACGTTGTCACTTAGGCATAATGTTTGGGCATCATTCGTCTCCATCTTTCCCTTTCAACAATTTCATTTATCGAGTCATATTTTGAAACATGTTTTGCTACCAAATGACAAGATATGGAAGAGTGGATTGACTATATTTTTAAAATAGTCTGGAATTTATTTTTCGCAAAATCTTGTAACATTTTGTTTGATAATTTTGTATAAGAATGTGATATGATTCTATCTAGAAAATAGTATGATTGTTTCTGAATTTGAATCCTCAAGAGGCACGACACGAATAAATTAGAGAAAAACGCAGAATAAGACAAAGATGGAGGACGGCACAATCTAGCAGATTGATAAGTCAAGTGAAGATTCGTCACAAAGATGTTAATATTTGATAAGAATCAGAGGCCTAAGCCAAGAACAAAAAGAACCCTTTCTTTAATGAAATCAAATTCAATATATGACTAAAAGTGTCTACATCAATTTTTAGTACCTTTATTTATAGGCACATAAGTTTAAGCAAACCTGCAAACCTTACAAGAAGGTCCAAGCCCAAAACATAAAAGCATAAACTAATTATAAAAGAAAGATCAAACCCCAAAAACATAAAACATAACTAATTTCTAAAAGAAAATCCAAAAGTTCATTTTCAAGTTCTTCTTGTGTGGAGACAATCCTTTATCATTCCCTCCTTCTTGAAGAGAATTTGTTCTCAAATTCGTACCGCTTGAAGTTTAGGAAATAGACTTCTATCGTATCCTCCTTCTTAAAGACAATTTGTCCTTAAATTTGTCTCACTTGAAGATTCTTTATCATTCTCCCCTGTTTGGAGAGAATTTGACCCGAATTCTGAAAGGTCCTCCCGGGTCAAATACGCACCTTATAATGATATATTTGATGGCCCTGTAGGTATTGCACATTGACCCCAGTCTATCTTTCATAGGTACCAGAATGACTAGAATAGCACAGGGACTCAAACTTTCCTGAACCGATCCTTTGTCCATAAGTTGCGCCACATGCTTCTGTATCTCTTTAGTTTCTTCTGTGTTACTCCTATAGGTTAACCTATTAGGAAGGGATGCACCCTGAATGAGATCTATATTATACTCAGTACCCCTTTTAGGAGGTAAACCATGAGGGATGTCTTTAGGAAAGACATCATCATACTTTTTGAGATGTTGCTCCATACCTAAAGACAAATAAGCTTGCATAGAAGAGAGACAAATATTGTTAGGCATAAGCAAATATAAGGGTTGTTTCTTAATCAACACTCTGTGTATTTCTTTTTCTCTCAATAAAAGGCTTTTATCACTCCTTATTTTTTACCTTCCTTTTTCTTGCCTTTTTCTGTAATTTTCTTTCTTCCTTCTTTTCTCTCTTGCTCTCTTCTCACTCTCATCTTAATTTGATCCTCACAAACTTCTCTAGGAGATAAAGGTGTTAGGGACACCTTTTGCCCCTTAAACAGGAAAGAATACTTATTTGTTAGACCATCATGGGTTACTTTTCTATCATATTGCCAAGGCCTCCCCAACAACAAGTGACTCGCCTCCATAGGTATCATATCACATACTACCTCATCGACATATTTACCGATAGAGAAAGCAATGTTCACTTGCTTATCTACCACCAATTCTCCATCCTCACTCAAGCATTGCAAAATATAAGGACTAGGGTGCATAGATGTCACCAAACCAAGCTTTTCTACTAGCCGTTTACTAGCTACATTTGTACAAATTCCTCCATCAATGATGAGTGAACACACCTTTCCTCTAACCATACATCTAGAATGGAAAATATTTCTTCTTTGGGTCTCATATTCCTCCTTATTCATACTACCCAACAACCGTCTAACCATCAAGAGGTCTCCCTCCACAGGGGGGACTTCACACTCCTTTTCCTCCTCATCACTACTAGATGATTCAGATGATTCACCCACATAATGCTCACTAATGTACTCACCATTCGCCAACAACATCATAGTTCTTCTATTGGGACATTCAGCTGCGTATGTCTTCTACCCAAACATTTAAAACATTTTATTGCACTAGAACGTGAAGAATCATCATTACTAGCTTGAGAAGTTACTTTACTATTTGAGGACTCCTTCTCCTTAGATTTAGGAATGGTAGAAGTAGCTTCCTCCTTCTTATATTTCTCCGTATCTCTCCATGAGGTGGATGACTTCCTATAGGCGCTTCTTCTCTTGAGTTGTTGTTCCACTCTGGTGGCTTGATGAATAAGATCCTCCAAGGTCTCATAATGGTGCGTTTCCACCACATCTTGAATCTCCCTATTTAATCCATTCAAGAATCTAACCATTGTAGCCATATGTGTTTCTTCCACTTCAACTTTCATCAAGGTGACCTCCATCTCTTGAACATACTCTTCAACACTTTATTTTCCTGTGTAAGTCTTTGTAATTTGTTGAAGATCTCTTTTTTATAATAAAGAGGCACAAATCTTTCCTTCATAGCTACCTTTAATTGCTCCCATGTAGAAATTGGCAACCGCCTTCTTCTAGCTATGTCCACGTGATTTGATTCCACCAATTCATAGCATAGCCTTCAAACTCCAAGAAAGCTATAAGCACCTTATCATCATCCTCATAATCGTAAGAGTTGAAGATTTGGTCAAGCTTCATTTCCCATGCCAGGTAAGCTTCCGGGTCATTAGCTCCATTAAATTTAGGAATTATAATCTTCTTCCACATTTTATCTCTTCGAGGTGCGTGGTTCCCGAAATCCTCTTGTCTCTGGCCTTGTCTAGGCCTAAAATCATGCTCCTCCTCATCATTATCCCTCCTAAGCATGTATTTCCCAAATGCCTCACGTCTTTGGCCTCGCCGTGGCCTAAAAACATGTGCTGCTTCATCATTATGAGAAGAATGGTCTGAATCATCATGTCTCCTTCTTCTTCTCTCACTCCCTCTAATCTCACGCTCACATCTTCATTAAACTTTTGGAGCCTTTCGAACTGTTGTTGATTGTGTTGTTGCATTTGATTCATTTGTAATGTGAGCTTATCAAGAACAACCATAAGTGTCGCAGTCTTAGGTGATAGAGGCTCACTATTTTGGGAAGAAGTCATGCCCTACAAGCAAATGTTAGCAATAATATATATATATATATATATATATATATATATATTATTTTTTTTTGGACCTCACCACTCTGCTAAGTGTTTTACTCAATTTTTCACTTGTGTATCACACTTATAGGCTTTTCTGGAATGTACTCTCTTGCCTTTTACCACTCAAATTCCCTTTAGGGCTTGACAAAGAACACTAGTAACTTAAGCAAAGAGTGAACAAACAATGTGAAAAATGTTACAAGATATAAATCTTAACTTGAGAGGACAAAGAAAATTTAAAACTCTAGACAAAACTTCAAGGAATTTTAAAGACACAAAACAAGAAAATTAAAATTAGAAAATAATAGGACTACCAAAGAGATTCAAATGAGACAACACAGAGACTCTAAGAGAAAGACCAAAACAAGAAAATTAAAATTAGAAAATTAGAAAATAATAGGACTACCAAAGAGATTTAAATAAGACAACACGAAGACTCTAAGAGAAAGATTGATTACAAGTAGATATCAATAAATCACTAATAAATTGCAATAAAAGTTATGTTGAACTCCCCCTTTTTTTTTTTGGATCCTTCTTTTTCTACTTTTTTTTTCAATATATATTTGTTTCCTTTGGACTTGATCCACAATATTTTTGTTTTTTTGTTTCTTTTTTTGCAGTTCAACAAATAAAAACAAACTTAAACAATTGATCCTTTAAATCCTCATACTCATGTAAATCAAAAGTAAGTGTACTTGCAAATTCCAAATACAAAAACAAATAATTTCCACGAAATCAAATGTAGAAATATACAATTTAAATAAAGAACAGAAAAGAAAAAAAAACGCCAAATAAAAAAAAAAATTCAACCAAATTGGAAACAACCTTAGGGGTTTTACTCCTTACAAACGAAACAAAGAAAATTTAAAACAAAAAAACATAGAACAAGCAGACATTGAAAAATTGTACTTTTTTTTTTATATGATAGAAAAATAACATAGAAGAGGAAATTCAAACCAGAACCTTGCTCTAGATACCAGATGATACGATCTTATCCAGGAAAGAGTATGATGGTTTCTGAATTTGAATCCTCAAGAGGCACGACACGAATAAATAAGAGAAGAACGCAGAATAAGACAGAGATGGAGGACGCCACAATCTATAGATTGATAAGTCAAGTGAAGATTCGCCACAAAGATGTTAATCTTTGATAAGACCCAGAGGCCTAAGCCAAGAACAAAGAGAACCATCTCTTTAATGAAATCAAATTTAATATATGACTAAAAGTGTCTACATCAGTTTTTAGTACCTTTATTTATAGGCACATAAGTTTAAGCAAACTTGCAAACCCTACAAGAAGGCCCAAGCCCAAAACATAAAAACATAAACTAATTATAAAAGAAAGCTCAAAACCCAAAAACATAAAACATAACTAATTTCTAAAAGAAAACCCAAAAGTTCATTTTCAAGTTCTTCTTGTATGAAATCTTGGGATAGTCCTTTATCATTCTCTCCTTCTTGAAGAGAATTTGTGCTAAAGTTCGTACCACTTGAAGTTTAGGAAATAGACTTCTATCATACCCTCCATCTTAAAGAGAATTTGTCCTCAAATTCGTCTCACTTGAAGATTCTTTATCATAATGTTACCAGTGTAAACTTAAATGTTACCTGTATGCACAATGATAACAGACAAAAGTCAAAACATTAAAAGAAAAAATGTATAAAGTCGAGTTGAGAGACAGAAAATCAGATATTATCCTAATTTGCTGACGACCATTGTATTTTATTTTCAACTCTTTTGCTAAATTTATCGAAATTCTTCACTAGTTTATTTAGAAACCCTTACAAAATCGGAACAAGTGAACAAGTGAATATTAGAGACTCAAAGACCTTTACAAAAGAAATTGCTTTTGACATCTCAATTTTAAGTGAAATTTCATTTAGTATCCTCAGAATCTTTTCTTTTACCTTTATAAGCGTGGAAAAGTTCAAATTGTCTATGTATAAAAAATATTCCAGATTACATAATCTACAAGTTTATTTTGAATTATGCATTGTAATATTGAAAAATGTATTTTGGATTGTATAATCCAAGAATGTATTATAGATTGTACAGTTTTGTTCGACATGTATTTCTAAATTATATAATGTGGATACTTATTTCATTTTGGATTGTGCAATCCTAAATATTTTACAATTTATATAATATGAAAATGCGCTATAGATTAGCATGGATAAGTGCACCCTAGGAGCACTTGTTTTCTGTAATTGGTTTTTCTGGTAGTCTTTAGTCCTTCACTTGTAGTGCCTCTCAAAACAGTTTCTTACCTTGAACATAAAACTACATGTACAACCTATCAAAGTTCCAGGTAATGTCTTCCAAAGTAACCAACCACTTAATTCCTAACACCACATCACAATATCTAAAGGGTATACGAAGTATATTTGATGTAAATTCAGTGTTGTAGTGTTATGAAGCATCCAAGGAAATTGCTTAGCAGTTGAAGTAATAACTACCGGAGTGCTATCAGCTCATCCTCATATAGAAAATTACAGGTACTTCCTCTGTCAATAAGTATATGCAAGGGTTTTTGGTTATAGTAGCCTGCCACTCTCATGGTTTTGAAGCTAGCTATACCCATCAGGGCATTAACTGATATTCAGGGTCCAAGGAATTACTACCCTCTTCTTGAGTGTCCTCAAATTGATCCACCATTTTTACCTTTGTATCATTCATGTCTACCACATGAATCTCAGGTTTCTTCTATGTCAATGCATGTGTAGGGCTATATGTGAATTGGGAGGCTTGTCTATTAGGGTTATGTGCAAAAAAAATGGCTTTGTACTAGTTTGTGGTTTCTGGAATGTAGGAAAGGTTTTGGTAGTGATGTTTGAACCGTAGGCTGATTCATACAATTTAGCCAACTGAAATGCCTTTCTTATATCATAAGGTTTGAAACCTTCTAACAGTCATTTGAATGTCGTTTTTCAATCCTCCTAAAAATCAGCTTAACAAGTGAGCATCACTTAGGATTAATCTAAAGGTTATTATTGCATAGAAGTTTTCATGGTACTCTATCAATGCCTTAATTGCATAAGCTCGAACATGGGATTATCACATATTTCACCAAAACGGTCTATTATTAGTATTTTTCTAAGTTCAAGCCAATTAGTTCAAAAATGAGGTATGCCATTATAGTGCCTTCAAAGTGGATTACAACCAATGTTACATGAAAATCCTCACGTTTCACAATGATAGATCCATTATTAAATTGCATCATGTTATGAATAGTCAAAGTGTGAGTCAAAGTCCCACATTGGATAGAAAAGACAAAGTTAAATACTATATAAAAACAAAACCCATGACAATATTGCCTTAAGGTTTTAGGGTTAACGTAGTGTCTAAAGTCTTATATGTGTAAGACTAATGTCATATAACCATATATGCCGACTACAATTTCTCAATGACCATGACTATGACAATATGACCATGACCGTAACCCATATATATCCATATATATGAAAAAATATATAACCTATCACATCACCACTTAAGTGTAAAATATCAATTTGTGCCAACCACATTCCACAAGAATAATTGGAACTCGAAGGAAGATCTCCTTTTTGTAATGTCTCTAATATTCACCGATCAACTGAAGAATGAATTGCATGTTGAACTGGAGGTGTAATTTCCATTAGGCATGCTTCAATTTTAGACTTCATTCTATTCTCCAAACGTTCCTTTTGTTCACGTATGGCTACTTGACTACGAGTTGCTTCTGCCATAACTGTGGATGGAAGGTTAGTATTTCTGGATCCAGTTAGTATAGTAACTTCCAGAATGACTGTTCCGATTAAATTCAAAGCAAATTAGATCTATCAATCCAGAATATGTCATCAAATTAGTTATTCTGAGAAGAATATAATAATTTTTGTTAATTATTTTAAAAACAAAATATTGAAGGATAAAATGGTACATTATGTAAAATTGAGGGGGCAGGAAGAAGAATATGGGATGCAAGTGAAGATGGTACAAATACCCGAATATATAGTCAATGAATACTTTAAACATATACTTAAAAGCGAAAAAAATTATTTAATACCCTTAAAGTAAGTTCATTACACAAATAATTGTGACAATAATGCAAAGTCTTAAACCCAGACATCTTACCAACTGATACCTGAATTTTGACTATTAGTAAAGTAAATATATCACATTTTAATGATGAATTCTTATATTTAAGAGTACAAACCTCAAACTGATTCAATATATCAAAGTTGTGGTAATGCCAAATTATGTTGTCTAGATTACATAATGAAATCAATCTTCAAACATCCAGAATTGCTATCAGTTAATCTCATTGATGCTTAACGCCAAAACAAAACCATCCCAAAGACATGGATCGGTATACCATAAGATTCACCGGTTCAAGCTTTCACATTTAAGGATCGTTCAATTTCTTCTAAAGAACGACCCTTAGTTTCTACTATGAAGTAATAGGCAAATGTTGCAGCTGATAGGGAAACTGCTCCAAAGCTGGCATATATAGGTGCCACTCCAAATTTCTCCACCAACTCAAGGAAAAATAATCCCACAATAAAATTGCACACCTAGATATAAAGGACAAATTAAAATAAGCCCAAAAAATTCCATCACATTTAGCAACTAAATTGACATGAAAAAGCTTTCAATAGAGGAAAGGTTTCAATACACACCCAATGGGTAGAAAAACTTAATCCCATTATCTTCCCTCGTGTCCTCGTACTGCTAAGTTCTGATATAATGATGCCAGTTACGGGTCCAGCTCCAATTGCAAAAGAGAATATATACCTGTGGAATAATATAAAGGAAAAGTGGGCCTTCCTAGTGTGAATCTTGTAGAGAATATAAAATACGAGGAAAATCTTCAAGTTATCATCTATGTTCACGTTAATAAATAATAAAGGAATTATGCTAATAGTGGCAATTGCTTAATGTTGCAATGCTATAATAATGTGTTGCATGAATATTGTATATATAGCAGTTGAAAAACTGACTCCTTGGTTATTAGTTTTGTTACTATTACATATCTTAAATCGATTAAGAATAACGTAAAATTATAATTTATAAGTAAAGTGCAATCCTCACCTTACAAGTCAATTTTGAGAGGTTTTATTAAGCATAAACCCACTTATTAAGATGGCAACAAAACTATTCAGAGCCTATCTATAATCAAGTTTTTTGGGGCTATTATGCTACCCTTATCGAACTCTTGTTAGACGACATGTAAATATATCATCCTATGCTCAAGATCGACTAGGAATAAGGCCAGATTATAGTATATATAAGTGAGGTGCAAAGTTTATTTTACAATATGATTTTGAGAGGTTATGTTAGGCACAAACCTACATATTAAGATCTCAAATTTAAAAAAAAAAATGTTTTTTCAATATTTCAATAATGAGGCCATTAGACCTATAAATACACGAGCTTAATTTAGAAAATATACAGAGCTAGTTTTAAGGAAACAAATCCCTGTAATTGTGAGATTGTCTTTTAATACATAATCCTAGTTTTAATAGTAAGTCTTTGATACATTTCTTCGTGCACTACAATTTCATCCTTTGCAGTTCCTAACTTTATGTTTAGATCAATTGGAGTACTAGTTAGTCTGCAGGTTGTCTTCCTCGTTTTAATAACATACTTTTGTTGAGATGTGGAGATTCCTTTTTTGGAATGAGCCACTTCAATTTCCAAATAATACTTAAATCTTCCTAATGTCTTTATCTCAAATTCCATTTCAAGCATTGACTTAACATTTGCTGTTCCCTTTTGTCATCCACAGTTACTATAATATCATCATCATACACCAACAATATTGTTACCTCCCCTAAACTTGCAATGCACTTTCTCTCTCCTAAGCAAACTACCCTACATCCCACTACCTGCCTATGATGAGTTCTTGGTTTCCATCAATACCACCCACTTTAATATCAACCTTGTCCTCAAGGAAGAGGAAATAAACTTTCCCTTGATAGAAGTCGTTGTCTCCCCCATCCAGCCTTTTCAACAAGCTAAGATACTTGAGAATAAATTTATGAGAAGAGGTACTTCAGAGATCTCTCATGAATCTCGGTTGATTAATATATATCGTTGAGTAACAAGGAGATTTATTAATTAACCTGTCAATTGAGATATTGTAGGAACATGAATAGCAGTTATTAGGTTTGGTTTCTTAATTTTGATCAGCCACAAGAATATTGGGTGCCAAGGAACCTTAGTGCTATAGAAACTAGTGTAGGTGTGCCTATTTCTAAGGATTGAAATTTTGTGAAAATGAGCAAATGAAGTTGTATTATGATAATCATGCAGCTCTTAATACTGTCTCGAGAGAACTAAACATATGAAGATTGATTGTCATTTTCTTAGAGAGAAGTTGCTGTCCCAGATCTTATTACAGGGTTTGTCAATGCTAATGAACAACTCAGACATTCTAACTACATCTCCAAGAGGACTAAAGATCCAATGTATATGTTCCAAGCTGAACAAGCTTCCAGCTTGAGAGGGAGTGTTGAAATATAATGTTCTTTAATAAATATTTCCTTTGTGGGTACCCAGCTTTAGGATTAGGGTTTTAGTTAAATGCGTAGGCTTTTTTTGTATCCTATATATATATATATATATATATATATATATATATATATATATATATATAAAAAGCACAAAAGTGTAGGTTGAATACACTGTTTTCTATCCATCTTATTTGCTCAAGGAAAACCAAATCAACAAACAGGAAATGGATCAACGAAATGGAATAAAATTAATTCATATCTCCTCTGTTTATTGTAATGATTTGTTTTCTAAGTGGAGATAAAGCAACTGTGCTGTCTCAATCACACGATAGTTTAACATACCTATCTAGAGCCTCATTGTAACTCTATTAATCAATGAATATGAAAAATAAGTATTTCAAGATAGAAAAATAGAGAAAGAAGCAAATAAATTTGAATAGCATCTAGTAATTGTTGCCTAACTTTTATTGTGGATAGAAAAGCTAGGTTTATTTTGCAAAGACAAATGACAGTAGACTATTAGCAATGCCAAGTAAATGCTTACATAATAGTTCCTAGTATTGATAAGTTGTTGCTGAGTTGCTCGTCCAATGGACAGAAGACAGCAGAGGACACAAGAAACATTGAAATTGCCTACAAAGATGCACAGGTGAAAGTCAACTGCAATAGTCTTGGGCGAAAAGATAGACTCTTTAGAGATATATATGAAAGAGTTCAGTGTGTGCCTGTGATAGAAACTTATAACCATAACCCCGTTTTAATGATAATGTTCATCTTTTCATCTCCTACTGATGAGAAGGAGAGATCAGAATGTGAATAACAGAAACAAAAGTAGCAGCTGTCTCCTTTCCCCCATCACATTTTATGTTAGGAATATCATAACCAATAATGACATCAATAACAATATAACAACTCACTCAAACCTTTCATAACTCTGGTGTCTCACAACACCATTCACAAAGCCTATTGTATTAAACAACAATTTAAACATATCATCATAGGTTCAAAACATGTCATCACAACAATTAATACAATCACCACTTGAGCAACCACCCTTCCTGCTTCTCAAGCCTTACAGATAGGTTTCACTTGCCATCACTCTCCTTGAGAGCTTTCCCGACGAAGTATACAAGTGTCACTTTCCCTCACTCTCCTCGAGAGTTTCCTTGACGAAGTACATAGGTGCCACTTCCCATCAGTCTCCTTGAGAGCTTCCCCAACAAAATACATATGTGCCACTTCCCATCACTCTTCTCGAAAGCCCCCGGCAAAGCTCATCTCCGGTATAGTTACACAGAATTACCTTTTGCTCTACTCTCCCAGACACTTAGGGGTGGAGTCAACAGTCAAGGTCACACTCAAGCTCATCAGTAGAGACTGAGAGAGTGCCCACCTTTCGCTAAGTCACCACCACACAAGCATACATTTACATATCATTACAATCATACTAAATAACATCAACTCCACAATTTCTACTCATAAAATAATACATCACATAAAACATTGTTCACGTAACCCTTTACCCTCTCCACTTTCTTCCTCTCAATGTTCCTCCTTTCAATGATTATCATTACCTTAAAAATATACACTAATCGTCCCAAATTCCCAATATCGTAAGATTAAACTCTGAATTTATTCCATTCAATTCACATCAACTCACCAATTTTCTCAATTGATTCAACTTTTCTTAACATAAGCTTAACTCATTTTCCTTCATCTAACCTCAAAGAACCATTTCACTACATCAAAGAAAAACAAATCCATCACCCTTCAAACTTAATCACACTTTCAATACAATTACTGAGTCATTCTAATCCTACACCAATTATCATGATTTCATATATCACCATATATTCATACCACATAATATTAATTAGATCTTACTCAAAATAATGATCACATTTATGAAACAATATCTATCCATAAACCGAATAAAATAACTTAGCTTAATCATGTCATCTCTTACTATGAGAACTCAACAATCCATCATCAAAATAGTTAAATAACATTCAGAATATCCTCATGTTAAAGTGGAAATCCGTTCAATTTATTTACACACTAATCTCACTCAAAAACCATAAGTTTATACCTCATACATACTTTGACTCAAATCTTAAATTTTCCATCACAAAAATCTCTTAAAATCCTTGTAACTCTTAAACTCAATTTCCACCAATCACAACCCATTTGAATAACAACAATCACAAATTACCAATAAACACTTTTATTCCAAAGTCAAACCAAAAGCACAAATAAGTGCCTCACAACTAGCCAATAACTCAAATTAATAATGCTCTTCAAATTTAAAGAACCAAAAAAGAAAAACTTGTCAGAATATGTGAAAAATATTATATATTTATTGTACAATAAATATAGTATTATTTGAAATCCCTAAAATTAAGTGATTGGGATTAGGAGTAATTTGGCATATTTGCTCCTGATGTAGGATCTTTGTTTCAGGTAATATTTCTTTTATGAGTGCCTCATATAGTGGGAACTCTTGGATTGTGGATTCAGGAGCTACGGATCTTATGATGCATTTGTCTCAATTTTTTCATTCTTATATGCCATCTTCAAGCGATAGGAAAATTATTGTTGCTGTCAAGGAGCAAGCTGTTACAATAGCCAACATTAATTGTAGATTTTTTATTTATTGTGTCTTAATTAGTTGAGATTTTATTTTAATGTTAGGAAGATTGTAATAAGAATAAAATCCCGTAGTTATAGGGATTTATTCTTTCTAAGAATATGGTCCGTTACATATGTATATGTTTAAATAGGTCAGTTGACCTAATAATCATCAATAAGGAATAAACAGTTATTCCCTTCTGTTTACAAGATGGTATCAGAGCTCCTGATCCTAGGAGTCTCTGACCGTAGCCCAAAACACTAAATCGCAGTTGCCACTACTACGCAGCCTTTACCCATTCTGTTTCATCGTTGCCTCTTTTTTTTTCCACTGCAGCCTTCAATGCTGTTTTTATTTATTACTGCAGCCCATTGTTGCATCTTCAAGCAGTCTTCGTCACTGCATCTGCAATTGTCTTCCTGCAGCCTTCATTGCTGCACTTTATCTTTTCCATTCCATTATTCTTACTTCTATGGCCGAGGCGGTGAATTCTGTCCCTGATTCAGGTGACAAATTCGTCCCTAATAATGAAGAATTGCAGAATATTCACTCTCCATACATATTCAACGGAAAGAACTATCTTAAGTGGTCCCAACTTACACGAACCATATTAAAAGGCAAAGGCAATCATCTTACAGAAAATCCTCCTAGTGAAACAGAAACCAGATTTAGATCATGGGAAGAAGAAGATTCAATGATTATGGCGTGGGTTTGGAATTCTATGATACTTGAGATTAGTGACACATGTATGTTTCTAAACTCAACCAAAGAGATTTGGGAGGCAGTCGAACAAACCTACTCAAAGGCTAAGGATGCTGCCCAAATATATGAGGTAAAGGTAAAAACTATGGGAGCTAAATGTTAGAAGTGGGTTTTAAAGCCTAACTCAACCTCACAAAACCAGCTTGTAAGGTGAGATTTGCACCTCATTTATATACTATGAATTGGCCTTATCTCTAGTCGATGTGGGACTTCCAACACACCCCCTCACGCCGAGGTATATTCATCTCGTGCGTGGGACAAGAAATTAGTGGGTGGTTCGTTAGCGGCCCGATTTCGGGTGGAACAAAATGTCCAAGAAATCTCGCTAGGATAGGCTCTAACTTTGGCTCTGATACCATGTTAGAAGTGGGCTTTTAAGCCTAACTCAACCCCACAAAACCGGCTTGTAAGGTGAGATTTGCACCTCACTTATATACTATGAATTTGCCTTATCTCTAGTCGATGTGGGACTTCCAACACTAAACAAGGCAATAAATTTGTCATAGAATATGCTAATCAGCTCAAGTCCCTGTGGATGGAATTGGATCATTATTGTGTGATAAAAGCAAAGTGTTCAGAGGATTCAGTGCTACTCAATGAGTATATTGAGCAAGACCGTGTATATGATTTCCTAGTTGGCCTAAATCCTGAATATGATCAAGTTCGGATTCAAATTCTATGCAAAGAAAGAGTTCCAAGTCTGAATGAAGTCATAGCCATTATCCGAAGTGAGGAAAGTAGAAGAAATCTGATGTTGGAAATTCCTACTACTGAGAGTACCGCAATGAAGGTAAAAGAGGGAGCAACAATGGTGGTTAACCAACAGAAGAACAATTTTCCTGCGGGGTAAAAGAAACAAGAAGTGTGGTGTTCTTATTGCAAGAAACCACGTCACACAAAGGAGAAGTGTTGGAAACTACATGGGAAACCACCAAACCGAGAATGGGGCAGCCAAAAATTTCATAACCAAAAGAGGGGAGGCCAAGGACAAGTAAAATCTGTAACCGGGCATAATGAAGAGATGGGGAAACTGAATCATGAAGAGATAGAAAGAGTAAGATCCTTTCTAAGTAAGATGGACAAGTCTACAGGTATACCTTGATACATTCTGGTAAGATTACATATTCTCTTGGCTTTAATGTTTCGGATCCAAACTTTTCACACTTGTGGATATTAGATTCAGGAGCCACAGACCATATGACACCTCTACCTCTATATTTTTCCACCTGCCTATCCTAGCAATAAAAAAGTTTCTACAGCTCATGGAACGCTTATAACTACAGCTGGACAAGGAGAGATCCACATAAACCCATCCCTCACATTAAAAAATGTCCTTCATGTTCCTAAATTATCCACTAATCTCATTTCTATTCAAAAACTTACAAAGAATCTCTCCTGTAGTGCTATATTTGACAGCAATGTGTATTTTACAGAACAGGAACTCGAGGAGGACGATTGGACGTGCTATAGAATGGAATGGTCTTTACATAGAAAATCCCAATTTGTCTACCAAAAGTCACTCTCTTGTTACAAAATCTGCCATGACCGATAAAGAAAAAATTCATCTTCACCACTGTCGAATGGGGCATCCTTCATTTCAAATTGTAAAAACTATCTTTCCCTCTTTATTTGAAAACATAGATATAAGGAGTATGTGTTGTGAAGTTTGCGAGTTAGCCAAACATAGACTTCTCCCTTTTCCTATTAATAATAAACTATTGATCAACCTTTTTCTCTTGTTCATACTGATGTCTGGGGTCTTGCGAATATTCCAACTTTTTCAGGTGCTAAATGGTTTTTAACTTTTATTGATGATTGTACTAGAGTTACTTGGATTTTTTTATTAAAACACAAATCTGAAGTCAGTTCCATGTGTATAAATTTTGTC
>Ga0214543_1001104_pt1 | contig 50591 bp, 24 predicted proteins | sample CNSS2metaG_FD_160094 | JGI IMG/M metagenome (GOLD analysis project Ga0214543, IMG submission 160094) | Root nodule microbial communities from cowpea collected in UCLA plant growth center, Los Angeles, California, USA - CNSS2 | ecosystem: Host-associated > Plants > Roots > Nodule | place: USA... | reverse complement strand
AATATCTATATCAATATATATATATATATATATATATATATATATATATATATATATATATATATATATATATATATACTAAAATCTCTAAACGGAAAATCTAAAAACTCTTCACAGATATATAAACATAAACGAGACTTACAAAGAAATTTTATAGATATCGTGATTGTGATAGAAAAAAAAAACAAAAAAAATTATAATAATGATCCTTTATATTAGTAGTCATTGTGAATCAACTATTTGGTAACTTGATTATCTACTAAATAAAAAATAAATAAATAAAATATTATAAATATAAATTTAAGACATTTTTTATAAAATTCAAGCAACAAGGCCATACAGTACTAATCAACTAAACAATAGCTCACGAAACACATAAATCAAAATAAATAAATAATAATGATCTAAAATATACATTTTTTAGATTATTTGTTATACATGTAAAATATATTTATTGGTTTTACTAATAACTAATCTCCATCACAAAAACTAGTTTAACAAGAGTTGTAATAGGGTTCCATTTTCATCTAGTTCATAAAATTCAAATTCAAGATTTACCAATGAGTTAAATTTAACTTAAATTACCGTAAGAATAAATACTCAAGCAATAGCTTTAATGTGCTAAATTATTTCCACACAGCCAATAATTAAACCCTGTTCATCACACCCTTGCTCACACACATGTTTTTTTATCTACTTATGAAAAATGTGAAGAAAAAAAAAACAGAAAAGAAATAACATTTATGAAAGTTGTGAATTGATCTTACATAAAAAAAAAACACAGCAAAAAGTACTATAAGAAAATTATTTGTTAGAATAAGGTTGTTTTTTTTATTAAAAGAAAAATCTGTGATCAATTCTATAGAAACAAAGAAAAGATTAAGGAATGCATGAAAGAGGAAACATACCTGTTAAGAGTTCCTGGTACAGAAGAGAAATTGACTATTGATTGAAGTTTGTTGTCTCTCAACAAAAAATGTTGGAGAAAATTGAAATGCACAATAAAAAAGAAGCTGTCTTCTTTTATTACAGAACAGGTTGATCACAAGACACAGACTCAACCATTTATATTTGACCTGCTGTATTAATTATTTTTGCACAATTATTTAATTTTAAAGTTAACTGTTGTGTTGCAAATTTGTAAATTTCGCGCTGAAAGGAAATAATTCAATGAATTGAAAATTATGTTTAACTTTGAATTTGAAAAAAAACTAGCGTTATTTTGTATATACCTTCCAAATTTGTGTTCAATTTAATATTTTTGAATATAATATATATACATTTTTTTCTGTTTTTCTCTCAAGTGTTTTTTCTTCAACACATTCTTGTTTTAGACACAGTCAAATACTAAATGTGAATCTCTCTTTTAATATGAAGTTGATACTTAGTTTTCAACCTTTATTGATGCATGATATAAAATGTTGAAAATTGGTTGGTTATTCGTTTTCTTTTCAATTCAACCATTAAAAATGTTAGGATATATTACTATTTGTAAAATTATCTTTTTAATAGTTTTAGCCTTGACTATATTTATTATATACATAATTCTAGATGTTATTAGGGAAACATTTACTTTGAAAGAGAACAAGAGTTAAATAAATCAAATTAATCATGATTGATATGGATAATATATAAAAATAATCATGATATACATCAAGAAAGAGTTTATCTGTTGAAGGCTCAAGATGATAGTTATATTTTTTTTATGTGTTTTAAGAAAGTATATATTAAAAAAAACAACTATATAGAAAAGAGTCATATATAAGACATGTTAAAAATATAATTTTTTTTAATTATTTATCAATTAAGACATTATAAGAAAGAAAGAAACATCTGGAATCTCGAGTGACAGATAAGTAAAGTAAATATAAAACTGTTCGAAATTATAATTTACATATAAGTTTTCTTGTCTGTAATTAAGTGTTACAAAAATTATTTGTACTAAACTATGCAATACTTAAAGTAGAAATCACAAAAGTAAGAATGATATTGTGTTTTTTATAATCCTTTTTTTTTCAATTTCTTATGCAAATTCTATTTCCATCCTTTTTTTTTGTTCAAATTCAGTTCTTTTTTCATCTTTAGTAATTTATCTTTCACAATTACACTTTGGTTAATTCGGAAACTTACCGTAAAATTAATATCGAACGGTTACCTGACACAGTAGTGTAATATGGTTACTCGAATTTACTAGATCTCTGTTTGCGGTTGAAAGTTGATGGGCCTGATGATTTGGGCCAATGTACGAACCGGCCCAATAGATACTCGTTACGAAAACGGAGGTAGTTGCTATTGAAGAACAAGCAGTTTTCGCAGCGAAGACAGTGCCCAGTGGGTTAGTGGACAATGGCGGAACCTGTCGCCAACACCCAACTCTCTCCCTCTAAAACCCTAGACTCAACCAACGGTCATGATTCTACTATGGAACCGAATCAAATGCTTCCACAAGACGCTCAACTCAATCAAGAAAACGACGGCGTCGTTTCGACGGGGAAACGGAGTAGGGAAGACGACGACGGCGAGGAGCGTTCGCTTCATCCCATGTGGAAGACCAGCCTCTGCTCCTACTACAGGAGCCACAACAACACATGCAACCACGGTGACACGTGCCGCTACGCGCACGGCGAGGAGGAACTGCGCCCTCGCCCCGATAACACGTGGGACCCGACCTCCGAGCGCGCGAAGAAGGCATTGAAGACGGAGACGGACGAAAAGTGCGCCGCCTCGGAGGACGTGATGATGACGGAGGCTGTTGTCGACGGCGACGATATCGATTCCAATCACGCGTTTAGCAAATGCTTGGTGCATTTGCCGCGTAGGTGGTGTTCCGAGGATTTGAGGAATTTTCTCAGCCAGCAGGTTTGGTTATTTGGTTTTGTTTTGGAGATTTTGATTTCCAGTTCACTTAAGTTGACATTTTCAATTTAATACTTTTTTTTCTCCTTTTTGCAGGGTATAGCTTTTAAGTATGCTAAGAAAAAGAACGGCATGATGATTGGTTTTGTTACTTTTGAAGATGAAGAACAATTGAAGAGTTCATCAAAGGTATTTTCTAATGACGAATGATCCATTTAATATCGTGTTTTCACTGGAAATTGGCAATTGATGGTTTATAATTTCCAATTTAATAGGATTTAGAAGGAAAAACAATTGGCAACAAAACGGTAAAGGTTGCTGATGTATTAAACACAAATAACGACAAATTGACTGGTGATGGTTCTGTGGGTAAGACAAGAAATTTGCGTGATGTAGTGACTCCTCTGGCTCACATTCCCTATGCTGATCAATTGGAGCAGAAAAAAACCTCTCTCATGCAGATTCTCAAAAAGCTTGTTAGTCACGATTGTTTCTAATTTGTCTTTGTAATTTTGTCTAGTATACACGTTCCTTACTTAAATAAAGAAAATTGATTTTTTTTCCTGGCAGACTAGAAATGCTCGCAAAGCTTGTCCAGATGGGGTTTCTCTTCCTGAGTGGATTCTCAATTCTAGGGAAATAGGTAGTGTGTTGTTTTATGTCTGCAAACTCCTTCAAAGCTTCAAGAATGATTTTATTTGTGGTTCTGAGTTTTAGCATTGGGCTGTGTCTTGAAAATAACTTATACAGTTGTCTTCATGATTTAGTGCACCCTGTATGTTCTCTTTCGAGAGCTGGAGGGCTGTTATACGTGGAAACATATCAGATTTTTAATATCATATGCAGTTCTTTTACGAATTCTTTACTTCTGCAGGTGGTCTTCCGTGTAAACTAGAAGGTATTATTGCATCTCCAATTGTAGATGGATACCGGAACAAGTGTGAATTCTCTGTTGGATATTCTCTGAAAGGCAATGTGACTGTAGGTTTTATGCTGGGAAACTTCAGGTAGTCTAATCTTCTCTGTTTATAGTGCATTGCTTATAAGTTTTAGTTGTATACTAAAGCATTGTTGCAGGGAGGGTGTAACAGCAGTTGAGGAAGCAACCGAGTGCCCAAATGTTTCAACGATTGCTAGCAAATATGTTACAATGTTTCAGGAATTTCTGCAGCACAGTGATTTACCAGTTTGGAACAGATTTAAAAATACTGGATTTTGGCGTCAATTGACGGTATAATTTTGCTGGACTTGATGTTGAAAATTTAGGGTCATTTTTGAGTATGATGCACGATTATATTCATTTTTTTATATACTTCTTACCCTTTCTGAAGCAATTCTTATGTGATATTTCTCTTGTAAGGTCCGAGAAGGGAGAACAAATGGAAATACTAATCATGCTGAAACTTTTGGAGGCATTGCAGAGGTCATGCTTATTGTGCAGGTAATTTTTTATTTTTAAATTTTCTTGGTAAATGTATAGCCTAAAAAATGGTGTTTGGTAACATCCTTTAGGGTAGGGGAGGATTTGATGGTAAATGGATTGAATTGACTGACAAGCCAAATTAATCTGTACTTGTATTATCATGTAAACTTGTATGATTTATACAGGGAGACAAGATTCCTGATTACTTGAAGCATATGATTTGTATGTATAACTCTGTTTTCAAACGTTTTTTATAACTCCTTGGCTTTGGTCTTGATTATAGGTTTCTACTGCAAACTTTGATGATGCATTAGTAGCTGCTGAATTTAAGAGGCTTGCTCAGGCATTTGTTGCTGGAGCTACTTCGCATTGTCCAACATTACCCCTCACGGCTCTGTTTGTTCAGGTAGTAGTTATACTAGCATATCTATGTAAATATAAATTGGAAGGATAATGATGTTTCTGTTCCATTGTTTGCTAGATAGTAGCTATGTTATTATCCATCTCCCTCTCCCAGCATCAGTAGGTTAGGTTCCTTAAAATAAAAATCTCCAACATTCTCACATATATAAAAAAATTTCTTTTTTGTTGACATATCAAACTATCAAATTTAATAGAGTGATATGATTTCATTTAATTTTCTAAAAAAAAAATTAATATCGTAGTTGCTTTTACATTTAGGATCACCAAGGAATATCCAATGTGGCACCCGCTGATGCACCACTGCATTTGCTACCACTTCCTAAAGCAGGTGGGGATCCTGAGATAGATGAAAACAACAATGCCATGGATGTGAGAATCCATGATTATATCAACAATCTCCGGTTCTCTATATCTCCAACGGCATTTTTCCAGGTTCACAATCATTTTTTGAACTATTTCAAAGGGCATTCGTTCCCTTTTATATTGGAGATTTTAATCTAGTTCTGCTGTAGGTAAACACTCTTGCTGCTGAGAAGTTGTACTCACTTGCTGGAGATTGGGCATGCTTAGGTCCTGATACACTGCTGTTTGATATATGCTGTGGGACAGGAACAATTGGCCTGACATTAGCACATCGAGTTGGTATGGTAATAATCATCATTTATGTTCCTTTTTTCTTTTTTCCTGGTTTGCAGTTCTTGTATTTGGGGTGTTGACTCTTTAACCGTTTGGGAAATAATAATGTATGATGTGATGATTACTTTTGCTGAGGTTAAATGAACGTTTCAGACTGTTCTTTATGAATGAACAGTTTATTTTTTGAAATTCCGGAGTTTTTAGAAATTGGTTCACAGCCATATTTCTTTTGTTTTCTTCAGGTGGTTGGAATTGAAATGAATGCTTCTGCAGTGTCTGATGCCCATAGGAACGCCGAGATTAATGGCATAAAAAACATTAGATTTATATGTTCAAAGGTGAGATAATTTTATATTCTGGTTGAATTATTTAATGGCTGCTGCCCAGATAGACTGGATTACCGGAATTTTAGTTGATGTCGTATGTTTGGAACTGAATTTTATCTCGTGGAAATATTTTCCTTTCAATTTAATTGTTGACCTGTAAAATTGCACTTTTGGATTCTCTTATGTGAGGTAACAGGCAGAGGACGTGATGGGATCTCTGTTAAGGGAATACCTCAATATGACTAAGAAGCAAGATGATTCTAATACCCCTAAAAGTGGCTATGACATTCCTGAGGATAGTGCCTGCCCAGAGGCTGAAAATGGAGAAATGGCATCTCCCTGTCCAGAAAATAACAATGGAGAAGTTAGAAGTGAAGTTCAGAAGGATAGCACTTCTGAACAAGTTGACGGGATATCTGAGCAGGCAGAGAACGTGACAGGATCTCAGTTAAGGGATGATGTAAATGTGCCTAAGGAACAAAGTGACGATGCAAATGTCTGTGGAGGTGGCAATGACATTCCTGGGGATAGTACCTGCCCATGCCCTCAAACCAGTGATATGACATCTCGTTCAGAAAACAACAATGCAGAAGTTGTAAGTGAAGTTCAGAATGGTAATTCTTCTGAAAATGGCAACACTTCCATGCAACAGTTCAAAAATGTTGTTGCCATTGTTGATCCTCCACGTGCTGGACTTCATCCAACTGTAAGAACCGAGAACCATGTCCTTTATGAAGCGATTCCAACTGTAACTAATATGATATAGGGTCCTGTTTAAATAGGTTTCTCCATAAGAATTTGTAGAAGAAGAAAATAAAAAAGGAAAAGTGAATTGACATATTTCATAAATGAAATTAATTTATGCCTAAGTTAAGATTAGTTATTAGAGAAACTAAAATTTTATTTTTCTTCTTACTTTTTTCCTGGGTGTTCAAAAATAAGTTTATCCACACAGGTCAAGTTCATTTTGAGCACACTTGAAATTAGGTTATGTGAATGTCCGCGTCATACACATTCCCATTCCACCGATTTGGTGCTAAAAGACCTTCCTCTCTAGGACCAAAAATAAATAAATAAGCCAGGTTCTCAATTGCTTTACACTTGATCATGTATTATTGTGATTCCACCCGTCATTCACTATTTGGTTGTGTGGTCCTGTCCACAGTTCTGTAGATGATCATTATATAGAAACTTTCTTTGCATGACACTCGTCCAACATGGCTTGTTATTGCAATATTTTTCTTATGCCATATGATTGCAGAATACGGTAGAACTTCTTGTTGAAAAGTAGATTTTTTTTTTTTTTCACTTAAATTTAAATATCTGAGTGTTGAATTCTGATATCATAGGTAATCAAAGCTTTGAGAACTCATCCACGCTTGCGGAGGCTTGTGTTAGTTGCTCGGAACTATTATAACTCTTTAAATTTTATTTTTGTGCACTCTATCTAATTTTGGTTGGTTAAATGCAGTTATATATCCTGCAATCCTGAAACTCTGGTGGCAAATGCTATTGAGCTTTGTACGCCATCCCCGGCAAAAATTCAGAAAGGTAATAAAGACAACAGAGGATGGAGAAACATGAGCAGTGCTGGTCTAGCACGGCACAGAGCCAAGTCTATGCCCATCTCAGAGGCCTTCCATCCCGTAAAGGCTATGGCTGTTGATCTTTTTCCACATACTCCACACTGTGAATTGGTTATGCTTCTTGAGAGGTAGAGTGTGGACCAGAAACCCAAAGTCTCGTTTAATGCTAGGCTCACAATTTTATTTTTTATACTGCTTTTTTTTTGCGGTGGAATTAGTGCGTATTCTGACTTGCAAACAGAATTATGTTCAGGCATGACTTCGGATATTCAGCTGTTACGTTATTTCCTTTTCTTATCATGAAGCATTATGTGTCTTGTCTTTCTTATGGTCATTCTTTTAATTTTATTGTGGTACCTGGTGACCAGAAATTATCTGATGCTCTTAGAGTGAGCATCACTGAACGGTAACACTCCAACATCTCCAATTCTCCGGCATTCATTTTGGACCCACTTTGTTTACGCGTGAGTATTATAGGATGCAGTTCTTTTCGTAAAAGAAAAACGCTGAAAATATTATCTAGGGTGTTGTTTTTAAGAAAACGCGTTGAGTTATCCATTTCTCTTTTTACATTGATAAATAAAAAAGGGACTTTTACTTGGATAAACACGAACTGGACCTTAGATACCTACTCAGAAATGTTTGTTTATCAGATTGCTCTGTGAATACTTTTTCTTTCTGCACCTTCATTATTATTAACTACATCTTTATATTAGATCAAAATATTTTTCCTTGACTGTAAAGGAAGAAGAGAGAGCAAATTTTGAAAATAAAAAAAAGCTGTTTTGAAAAACTTAGTTTCGGAATGTATTTTATATGTTGAATTGAAAATTTCATTTTGAAAGGTATTATATAGGTTTTGGAAATTTTTATTTTGTAGTTCTGAAAAGCCTATGTTTTGCAATGTATTTTAAGTTTTAGAAATTTGCGTTTGAAAAAATTTATTTTGAAAATTCTGTTTTGAGAACTTTATTCTAGAAATTATGTTCCGAAAATTTTGAAAACTTTGTTTTAGAATATTTTTATAATAAGTAATTCAAAAAATCACTTTTTCAAAGATTTTTAACTGCGTGATGAAAAAGCCCTCTGGAATATGCTGAAGCTACATCTCTGGCTATCTTTGGCGGCACTTGTTAAGCATGATTTATGATAATTAAAACTGCGTAGACTTAGGGGAGTGGAAAACGTTGTCCATAATCAAATTGACGCTTAACATGTGATGTTGAAAGCCTACGACACGTGACTTAGTTATTAGCTAAGAATAGTTTAATAACTCCATAAGGTTTGTATGTTGGTTAGGAATAAAGTGATAGTTAATTACGTGTTCTGATTTAGTTAGAAATGCGTTTGCTTCACCCTATCATTCTATATTTTCTTGCTAGCAGTTATGAAAGAAGCAGGGAGGACACGAAACATTAATACACATGAATAATAATTTATTGAGGAGTGACAAGAGGTGTTAAAATGAGAAATTATCAACGTACATAATTATAAAAAATGATAATAAATAATAAAAGATTGGTGGTCATAAATTAAGGATCAACTCATTTAAACCCGACTCAAACTTAATTAACTTAAAGATTATATAAATTAAACCCGTTTGACCTACATTTAAAAAGAATGTTTTACAGTCCAATCCCAATGAATCTGGTGATGAGAGAAGTTAATTGTTAAGTTTAAACCCATTTGAAGGTGTATGTAATTGCTTAGTGGGAAACATTTATTGGTAAAAAGAGTGGTTGAGGCTCCTTCTCCCTTTGGAGTGTTGGAAAAATGGTGATAACATTAATTGATGTTAATTGAGATGTTTGGTTTCCACGTTGCATTGCAAATGTTTACATTAACTATTTATGGCTCCTTCTGTTTAGTGGTGTCACTATCAATTTTGTCTCCTCATAAAACAATACCTATTCACTCACACTACTTTTACTTTTACACCACCACTCTCTTAATAATTAAACTTTTAGTGCGTATTTGGTTTCCTTATAATATTTATAATTATCATAAAATAATAATATAACTTTGACTTTATTTTGTTTTATTTTATGCTGAGCAATTAATTTTGGATATACTATTGATTTTGAATTGAATTAACTCTCACTAGTCTTTTTCATTGCATAAACAATTATACCATATTTTGTTACTAATTTATTTTTTGGAATCACATATTGCAAATCAGTTTTACAAAATATATTTCTTTCGAAAATTAATTTTGTGACGGTTTACCCAAACTTTACACGTGCAGTATATGAGTATGTTACCAAGTTCTGAAAATATTATTTTAAAAAATAGTTTAATCACTTTATAATAAAAAAAGAAGATAAATCAATACTTTCTGATAAAAATGTTAATAAAGATGATTCTTAAAGAAAGGTTTTTGGAAAGAAGAATCAGAAGACAGAGAGAAATTGTCATCCTTTGGTGATTCACTAGTTTCCGTTCGTATTTTAGTTAACAAAAATAAAATAAAATTTTCATTGGAATAAAATTAAAATAATCTTATACATTTATTATAAACTATATGTTGACTTAGACTGTTTGGTATCAAAGGTTGGAGAAAGAATACTTTAACACTCCTACTTCACACTCCACTTTAATAGTATAATAATATATTAAAATTAAGTTAAAAATAAAATTAATATAATTAATATAATTTTATTTAAGATTGTGAGTGATTATGACAAAGGTTGGTATTTGGAACATAATTTTAGTGTTAAAGCAAATAATATTTCAAATGTAATAATTAATTTTAGTGATGTTATTTTACAAAATTTAAGATCGAAATATTAATGTAATATTTGAGGCTTGTAAAAGTGAAAAAGAGGTTTTATATACAACCTTTTGTTCCCTTTCAACCACTAACAAGACCTTTTCTATTATATTCAACAATCTCACATCGCATAAAAATAAAAATTAATAATAGTTTAAATATTTAAGTTACGAAGTGAACGATACAACAATGGATCATAATATTTTCCAACTCATGAAACTTATTTTAATTGTTGAAGTTATTACTACAATTTAATTTAAGCAGAGAAAAAAGAGTAAAACTTAAATTCTAAATTTCAATTAAATTTTAAAATTTAATATTGAATAATGTTTACAAATATATCTCTTCTAGGAATATATATATATATATATATATATATATATATATATATATATATATTAAAACTTATAATTTATGAAAGCTGGAGAAATTGTCTAAAACATAGCAAGAAAGTCCCAAAAAAATATTTATACTATTATCATTATCCTGTAATCATATATTTTTTTAAATTTAGAAATAATAAATTAAAATGTTACTATTAAATTGCTTAAACATAATATTTACATTACAAAATCAACTAATTCAAATACAAGTCACAATTATAATATATTAAAAATACAGTTCTCTGATATAATATTTTAAAACTAAATTTATATTATATAAAATATTTATTTACATAAATAATTATTACATACATGGGTTGGATAGATACTATAGCATCGTGCCTACATTCATTCTCACTAAAATATATTAAAGTTGCTGTGATTTAATTATTTTCCTATTTTATTAGAAATATTTTCCCTTCTGTCTTTAGTGTTTCTTTTTGACTGGTCAGAATTGGAATGCAATTTGTTAATGGACATAATGTCTTCTTTTCCCACTATAATTGTTGACTTTACTTCAAACTAAATAATTGAATAGTGTATAATTATATTTTAGCAGTGCCCTAAAAGTTTTAGTAAATAATGTAATTAAATATTTTTTTTATTGAAATCACTGCAAAGGAAATCATAGAAAGAGTATTACTATTAATATCACTTTCTAATACGATTTATTTACTATTATTTTAGACATATTCTGCTTCCATTAATGACTTCATGATTTATTTACTGATAGTTTGTTAGTGCCATCATGTCTATCAAAAGCATAACTGTTAAATTTTGTTTGATAGTTTGAAAATTTAAATATCACAAAAAAATTTGGTAAAATGTTTGGTGAAATCATACCTTCAGCAGGTGTTTGTTTGTCATGTAGTTTGGTTTATTTCTGGAAACAAAGATATCCAAACAAAACATAAAGTTATAATCAGATTTAGTTTAAAAGTGACAATAGGAATAAAATTGTGATTTAGATTGATGTTTACCTTTTTAATTTTTTATTAACACAAACTAAGATTTAATAATAACTTTTACTATAAAAAAATAAATTTAGTTTTAAATAGTAACTTCACTCAAATTACGATGTTATTAATGGTTGCATAGCTAACTTTTTAATATGATGTAGAAGATTAATTTTAAAAAAATATTAAATCATTTGTTAAATAAATATTTATGTTAATATTTGATTATTAAATACTAACTAAAATAAATATTAAAAACTAAATAATCACTGAGTGTATGCAAATTTGAAAGAGCCACATATATTAAAAGTAATGTTTTTTTTAATATATTATCTTTTATCTTACTATTATATAAAAATGATTCTTTATTTTACTGTACATTTTTTTCTCTCCAAGTTTACCCTTTGTTAAGTAATCACTTATCAATTTTATTCTTTAAGTGACATTTTTTAAATTTAACCTTTATTTTGAAGTTCGACCATTTTTCTTAAATTTAATCATTTTTTAAAACTAAAATAACAATTTATAATAAAATATTACATACAAAATAAATAAAAACAATCTAAAATAAAATTATAAAAAATATTTATATTCATTTTTATAAGTATAATTTTATTATTTTCTGTTATCATAAAAAATGGTTAATATTGTTTTTGGTTTTTAATTTTTGGTGAAAATTGGAATTAGTCATTTTTTAAATTTTAGACCAATTTAGTCACTCAACTTTAAAAATGCATGAATTTAGTCATTTTAATTATATTTTATTAAGTTTATTTGACGTTTCAAATATATTTCTAATAATATTTCAGCTAATATTGAAACAAAAATGTGTCAAACATTAAAAACAAAAAACTTAAAAGTAAAATTGATTATAAAAACTATATTCACACAGGGGAATAATTGAGCTTAAATTTTAAAGATCGACTATTTTTAAATTTTAATAAAATCATATTTAATCTTAAAAAAAAAATCAACTCATTTGATATGTTTTCACTAATATATATTAAAAAGAATTGGGGAAGCCAAAGTCCCTATGCTCCCAAGGAGCTCTCTGCCTCTACAAATATGGTTAGTATTAACTTAGCATAATATGTATACACGTAATTAAGTTAGTATTTATTAAACAAACACTAACATAAATATTAAAAAATAAATAAGGTTAAAGTCAGCTTAACAAACGCTGACCTTATTTAGTTATAATATTTTATTTATATAAATGCTAATAATAAAAAAATGAAAAAATAAGATTAATGTGAGTTTAATAAACACTAACTCATTTAATTTTAATATATATTTAAAATATGTACGTGCTTTTCATGTTGAATATGGACCTAAGATTACTTTTAATCCAATGATTCAAATTTAATGATGATATATCTCTTTACTCATAATTTTATTTTTTTATTTTTTATACATATCTCACCATGCTCATCTTGATCGTTGACATTTATAAATTTCCTTATTTTATGTCTTTTACCAACACTAATATCATTCATTCACACTCATCTCCTTCCTCTACACTCATATTTTCCTTCCAGACACATTCATTTACATTTTTCTTATATTCTTTTTCTTTTCTCCTTCATCCACATTATTCTTATCATCTCCTTCCTTCATATATGTTTCTTTTATCTCACTTTTATTATACATATTTATTGCTTTCATCTAGGGTTGCAATGCAGGTCGGTCCTCATAAGGTCCGCACAACGTGGGCAGACCCCCCGCATATTCCTTGGCCCGCATGCTTGCAGACTAGCCTGCTTTTTTTTTAATTTTTATGATAAAACTTTTGATGTTTAAAAGTTGAGAAATTTAAGAAGTTCACAAAATTAAGAAAAGACTTTGAGGAATTAGATGATAAATTGATAATTCAACATTTTCATCATATTCATACTATGACATACACAATGTATTCTTTAAATTTTAGCACATTAAAAAATACATAATACTTATCTTTTCCAGTTATACAAGAATTTTAAATGTTAATGCAAGAGTTCATCAAAAGAGTAATTAATATACACAAGTGCAAGTTTTTTTTTTTTAATTTTATGTGGGTTTGTGGGCCTACATGCTCACTACCCTGACCCGCTCTGCGTTTTTTTTTCATGGACTGCGGGTCGAGGCGTAAGATCAGGTCCTAATTGCCACCCCTACTTTCATCTACTTTAATTTTTCTTTTAATTTTTTTATTTATATTTATTAGGTATGGAGTGATTATATGAGAATTTTCTTAATGTGTGTCATTAACATCAATCAAACCGACACTAAATAAAATAAATTTTACAAATAAAAATAAGTTAATTTCGGTTTAGATGATGTTAAATTGCTTTAATAAAAAAATTATTTAAAAATTAATTATTTTAGAGTTGACAATACTAACAGATTAATATTCTTAATTTTAGAGTCATATATACACGCAACGACGCAGTATCAACGCTAAAAATGATTTAACATCAACTTTTGTTTGTTAACATCAGGAAACACTAATTTTCTCGTAATATTTCATAAATATTTGTTATGTTTATATAAATTAAAAAAGTTATAGTTAAAGTATTTTAGTTTATATATTATAAGTATACATAACCATTAAAAGATTATGACATCCATTAAATAAGATAGATATAAGTATACATCCCCAAATCAGCCTTAAAAAGATGCAATATTTTTGTATTAATCTATTTTCTTACTTCATATATGTTTGATTCGATTTGGAACACGTTGGATGACTTGACAAGACAATGCCCAAACTAGTGCTACCGCAAACCTTTTGAAACTAAACAAATTATTGGTGATGGAAGACTTTGGTCAAACCAACTAAACATTCATTATTCATTCATCATTAACAAAGGATAAAACTACTTTTAATATCCATTTTCTACACTTTTAGATAAGATAATAATATTCTAATTTATTTCTTTTTATTCACTTTTAACCTACTACTTCAATCATCATTAGATCATCATATCACATCACTTAAAAAAATCAAAATAGATAATCGAAGAAGTAAATTAAAAATAAGTCAAAAAATGGATTAAACTACTTTTATTCTTTAGATAAACTCTTTTTTTTCACAAATTTGACTCAGGCCAACACATTAAGAATGAAATATTATATATTAAGTCTTGAACTCAATATTAACTATAACTGATTTTATTTCAATGATAGAAAACACAATAAATTTCATAAATTTTGTTAAGATAAAGTTTAAAATTATTTTAAAAAATAAACTTTAAATCTTGTTTAATTTTACAAAATTGATCTATAAAATAAAGTTTGAAATTATTTATTTATTGTAATTTACTATTATTTTTAATTATAGTAAATTCTTCAACTATTTTTTTCTAATTTAATTAATCTCTGGCGTACTTTTACTTTATTCTTTCTAATGTGATCAAAATGAATTTGTAGTTTTTGTTGTTTTGTTATTATGTTTTTCAAAATAGATTAATGTATACATTATAATGATTTTAATATTTTATATATATATATATATATATATATATATATATATATATATATATTTTAATAAATATATCAAAATTCGTGATACATGCATGAATATATGTCAATTTTCAAGCAATTAGTTTCATTGTCTTATCTCGTTTAGCCGTCAATCTTTATCTAGTTTCTGTTTCACACTCAATATTTTTCCATGTGCTTTTTTTTTTCTAGTTTAATGATTTTGTCTACAATTTGACTACAAGCAATGTGAAGAGAACACCAAAGAAAAGTAAGAACAGTAAAATCAAAACAATTTGGCTTCCAAACAAGTTCTCTAAAGACTAAAGCAATAGAATAAGGAACAATCTACTTATATTCTCTTCATCTCTTCTTTGCCTTACATTCTAAAATCCATAGATTTTGTCAATTGGCATTCAAAAAAATAATATGTTTATGCTAGAAGTGAACTTTAAATCTAACTCAACTCCACAAAATCGTTAGACATTTTTTTAAACAATGACTCTGATATCATGTTAGAAGTGAGTTTTAAGTCTAACTCAAACTCACAAAACCATCTTGTAAAATGAGATTTATATCTCACTTATATATTATGAGATTGCCTTATTTCAGGAGACGTGAGATTTCTTACGGTTTACCTCTCTACAAATACACACACCTAAGTTTTCGAATCTTTTCTCTCATAAGAGAATCATCATCAAAACATATTGAAAAACCTGCAAGTTGTTGTGATAAATGATTAATAACTCACGTCCCTTTTACTTCACGCAGAAGAATCAACACATTTGGGAATGAATGCATGAACAATGAATAATAGTAACAGTAATAAAAAAAAAAGAGCATTAATGGAGCTATGATATGTCAACAATTATGGCTTTCAATTTCACTGTAATGAAGATGAATTGATTGGGTGGCTAATCTTCTGGCCCATGTTGCATCTCATCCATAAGTTCAAGCGACACGTCACATTCGAAGGACGCTAAAACCAGCTACACTAATTATTATAGTAAACAAGAACAAACAAAGTGAATATTATTAGCATCTCAGGTCGTGAACCTCAAATGTGACACATAAAATGTTATTCGTGTGTGTCTCTAAAATAATGATTATGTTTTTGTTATAATTTTGAAAAGGTTACAGAGGGTAGAGGATGCTCTTGACTTCACATTTGAATTCTTAAATTCTCTCATCTCAAGACCACAAACAAGCATCGATCTTGTGGCAAAAAGCAAAAGTGGAAGGTTTTGATCATTATTAACTTAAAATAATCATACAAGCTTTTTGCCTTTCTGCTACAAATGCTTCTGTCAAACCACTTTGTTTCATACTTTAATTCAAACTATCTGGAAGCAAGGAAAGGAGAGAAAGGTGAAAAGGGCAAAGTCTCTTTATAGTAATGCATGGAGATAACCCATTTCATTTTTACCCCACAGTTACACACATATTTATGCAGAAACCAAACACAGATTAATTAATATATATTACTATCCTAATTACACTGTAATCTGATTAGAATAATCCAAGCGTGAGTCAAAAAATCAAACGTCTCATATTGGATAATGGATAAAATAGATAAAGTTAAACACTATATAAGAATAAAGACTCATAACGTCATTGTCTTAAGATTATAAGATAAAACTGGTGTCAAATGTCTTGTATATCAGAGCCGGTGGTTTAGAATGAGTGACCGCATAACCAACTATAACACAAAAAAGGAGTCATCTAAGTGAACCTTTATTGATCTGTAATGGATATGTATGCTAGCATTAAAGCATGCTTAACGATACAGTTCTGATGAAAATATGTTAACATAATTTGAAAAAAATAAGTGGTGGGGTTCAACACACTGCTTTTACTTTCTTTTGTTAAAGATCTCAAGTTGATTTTGTTTTTATTTTTTCTGCTGTTTTTCTTCGTATGGCACAGTACTTGATTCTTTTGATATGCAAGCCAAACAAGGACAAACTCAAAGCAAAGACGCGCGTTCTCTTGAATGATTGAAGGAAGAAGGTTATTGATATGATATGAACATGCAAATGCCCTAACTTAACCGTTATATGAACATTTTTTGGTGGCTAAAGGATCATTAATCATAATCATATGTCCCATGAAAGGGGCTATACACAAATTTTGTCCCCCCCACTAGTGCAGGAAGGACTTTTGGCAGCGGTTATTTTTGTCATTTTGCCCCGGTTCTAGAACCGAGGCATATTAGGACGAGGCCAAAAAGGTTAGCTTTTTGCCTCGGGTCTCAACCGAAGCAGAAGCTCCATATTCTGCCTCGGTTCTGTTGAGAACCGAGGCCATATGTGCTTCTCTGCCCATCTTCTCCACCAGAAACCCTAGGTAGTCACCATTGTTACACCACAACTCCGTCAACCACCGCCAGATCTGAAACTCAAAACGAAAGATTCGTAGCCACTATAGTCTTCTCCTTCATCGTAAAAGCAATTTTGAATCGTGCAACCACCATGGAATCTCCATGTTCTTCATACACAAAACTGTGAACATCACACTTGTATAAATGCAAACAAAAATCAACCATCTGCAGCAAATCACAAACCCTAAATCGCGTCTCCTCCTCCAAATCGCGAAACCACCTCCTTCGCAATGTCAAGTTTCTTCACGCTGCCGCCACCTACACGTCTCGCCAGCATCAACGACAGATCTCCATCCACGCACAACACCAATCTACCACGCACCTGTAACACAACGAACTGAAGCTCACTTCGCGAGCCCCAAATCGCACTTCGCCAAGCTAGAACACGAATGAGCCAAACGTCTAGTAGTTGTGAGTGGTCGGAGTGCAACAGCAGCAGTGGAGGTGGGTGGCTGAGAGAGAGAACGCGCACGCGAGGAAGAAGAGGAAAAAAAGTGATTCGCGAATTTTGAACCCTAATGAACCTTTTGGCCTTGGTTCAATTTTTAACTGAGGCAGAAAACCGGTTTTTGGCAGCGGTTCAATTCCACCCGAGGCAAAAAATACTTTTTGGCCTCGGTTCAATTTTAACCGAGGCAAAAAACAGTTTTGGCAGCGGTTCAATTCCAACCGAGGCCAAATGTCACTGCTATAATGGCATTTTTGAAATATTAGCCAACTTTTAGGCTTCGAGTCTCCAAAACCGAGGCATATTAGACCTTTTGGCACCGGTTTTCTAATGAACCGAGGCATAAAAGTTGAAAAAATTGCAAAATTTCCACCGCGCCATTTTATGCTTCGGTTAAGCGACAACCGAGGCCTATAACGCGAGTTAAAAGGCCAAAACTGCACTAGTGCCCTCATCATTTTCTTCCCAACATCAATAATATTTTCCTCTACATTCTTATATCTGCCATATAATAATAATATGATGTTGTGTTTTTAAGCATTTTAGACGTGAATTTAATTTTTATGTTGATATTTTGAAATAATACGAGTCTATTAGATTTATGGTTCAGTTCTTATCATGATAATAGAATTATGAGTAAGATCATAACAAAATTTATTATTTATTAGATTTATTAATTTTGTATGTATGAATTAGGTTTAAAGTTTATTAGTGTAGATTTGACATTTTACTTCGCGGTCTCGATTATAGCGGAATCAAAGTGTATGAGGAGATAGTGACATTTTTGCAATTTCATTCAACTATATTGTTTCGGTTCTCGGAAAAACCGGTGTAGTAAGTAGTTTTAGGCATCATTTACAAAAGAACCGAAGCCTATGAGGCAGGCCGAAAAACAAAATTTCAAAATTACCACCGGTGTTAGGACATTTGGTCTCCCGAGACAATACGAGGCAGTTTTAGACCTCGGTTACAATAGAACGGAAGCCTATAAGGCAGTCCAGAAACCCTAACTAACCCTAATTTCAAAACTGCCATTAGCGTCGTCACCTTTAGCTTCGAGTCTTTGTTGACTGAGGTCATTAAATCACTTTAGACCTCGATTATTAATTGAACTGAGACCATAAAGCCTGTTAAATTCTCAAATTGTGAAACCCTTTCGCTAATAATCTTGTATCTATGAATTAGGTTTAAAGTTATTTTTATAAAATTTAATGTTCTTATGATCATAGTAAAAAGCTTAATCTTACCGGTAAATGGAGGTAATTTGGAATATTAACAACTACAAAAAAAAGGAAGCCTAAACACTTAAGTTAAATTACAATTTTTATCCTTAAAACCCTTTTGACTAATTCAAACACGTTAGGTTCTTTTATTAGTACTATATTAATGTTAACCTAAGAAAATATTTATTATCTCTTCTGGTCCCTCACGAAACAAAACACAATATTTTCATTACCTAGTAATCAGAAGAAACTAAATCTCACAATATTTGCGTGAATAGAAAGTGAATTGGTGAGAATGATCCTGAAAACAGGAACAAATATTATAGCGTAAGTTAGTTGCAATCCCATCCATAAAAGTTCCTCTTTTTAAAGTAAGTATATCTTTTATAAAGGGTACGGTGGAGATATATATAGTTTATAATAAATATCTTCATTTTCACTACTACTAAATTAGCACGTCATTAGTTTAATTCAAAACTTAAACAAAAATTTCAAACAACTAAAAATATTGAATGAGTTTATTTGAATTATTTTGAATCTTCATATATTTAAATTTGATTTTCTTTACCAATAAAAAAAACATGTTTATTAAAACTTTGACAAATTGTAAAAATGTCTCTTAAATTAAATTAATACTTCGTCTATTTTTTATTTTTTTTGTGTGTGTGTGCTTTATGTTTAAATAGGTCTAAAATAACCCTAGTTAATATTTGCTACTTCTATAACAATTGTTATATTTAGGCAAATATAAAATACTATTCAAAAAATTGGAAATGATAAAATATTAACAATTTTGGAACAAAAATTGGAAGCTAAGTAATAAATGCATCCTTTATTTTTTGTTTTGAAGCTAAAGGCAAGTTTAAAAGACATTGAATGTCATTGATCATGGGAAGTTGGGAGTGAGAGCAAGGTGTGGTGAATGTGATTGGGTGTATTTGTTTTCTTCTCCTAACTTTCTCACCACTCATTCACTATTTAAAGTTCCTGTCTTGTGGGGGAACTGAAACTAGTTTAGTAGTTTCTGCAGATAGGTGGAAATATAATATACTAAACTTCTTTGATTATGTAAATTAATCTCGTTTTATTATTATCTGATTAGGTAGTTTTCTTTTGTGAATATAAACATTCTGCATATTTTAACAGTGGTGAGAATAATTTATGAAGTGTGTGTGAGTGGTAGCAGATCATAGGGAAGGGTACCCCACTAAGTGTGTCATAAATGTCAAGCTTGGTCTCTGTGCTTAATCACACTCGCTTCCTTTTTTTTTGTAACCCATAAATCTTAGTTGTCTCTGTCATCACCATCTCTTCCATGTACCCAGCAATAAGTGGTATGGGAATAATTGGTGTCTTCAAGAACTGATTTTTATTTGCAATTTGGGTTGGTCTTCTATTTCCAATTTCTGGGTTTGCATTCTTTTGCTACAGAAAAATGAGTACAGAGGAAAAGCCTGTGAATGAGGAACATGACGCAGGTTCTTGCAGACGAACAGTTTCTCTTCCAGTTCAAAAGGTACCACTTTTGGTTATTCGTTTTGCATCTTCTTGTGTGCTTCAATCTGGGGCATAGCATAGGGTCTGGTTTATTTCAAAGATTAGTCACTAATTTGAACTGTTTATTATCTTTTTTTATTTCGCGTTCTTTCTCTTTCTTAATAAATAATATCGTTTCTCCCTCCTTCTGTCAGTTTTGGTTTTGTTTGGTTGTTGATTCTTCGGACCGAAATTTCCAAATTTATTTTTTTGTTATAGTAGACATGCTATGAACACTGGAAACAATCATTACCAGTGACGAAGTTTTTTTTTTTTTTATGTATTTTATACTTTTATTTCAATAATTGGGTCAGTTTTTGGACTCATATATATCATACGCATATATTTTATAATACTCAGAGCTTGATTTGTTTGAATTTTTTTCATAAACTGTATGCGTGGGATTTATTCCTGTAGTATGTTATTTCTTGGTGTGAATTTTACTCCTTTTATTTGTTAGCGTGTTTGTTCTGATCTCTTATGTGTGTGCATGAAAACTGACTGCAACCAGCTTCCAGCTACTTTTGTTTGTTTCCCAAAGTTCTTTGAATTATGCAGTTGAATATGTCATATGTAGTTTGCATCCAGACACGCATAGGACCCAGTTGGTTAGAAGCTTGAATATGTTCAGCCAAACATCTATTATTTAATTCACTCCATAAATATGTATCACTAAATAATTTGCTCAGAATTTTATTTCAAATAGGATTTGGATTAAAGTTTAAGGTCACTGTAGGGGGACTTCATATTCAACATTGGGGCACATAATTGCTGATTGTATGATACCTTTCTGTTGAAAATCTCGGCTACTCTTTTGTTGATTTAGAGTCTTTGAACCAACTTCTCCATAAGGATTTCTAGGAGAGAAAAAAATGAAATAGACTTTTTCCGTAAGTTAAAATTAGCTCATGCACAATTAAAAGATAAAGACTTGGTGAAGTGATACTAGAGAATTTCTATAAATTAACTTGTGTATTAGATAATTTTATCTTATAGAGAAATTGATTTCATGTTTTTCTCTCGTGAAACATTATAGAGAAGTTTTACGGGAGAGGATTTCAACATTCAATCACTGCATAACTGTTTATAATTTGATTATACTTCCAATTACACTTTCCTACTTCTTGACAGAAGCAGTTTGAGTACTAGTTTATATTTTCATAACAATTAGACATTGCACTTAGAAGTGAGGAGGTGAGTTAATAGATTGGCTGGAAGGAGAAAAGAAAAAAAAACTCCGCATCCCTGTTTCATATAGTCTAATTGTGTAGTAGTTTGATATTTCAAGCTATGACCAGGAAAAAGGATTCATTGACTACTGAAATAGTTTTATTAGGTGTAATGTTGTTTACATGTATCTCAATGCCGCAGCATTTAATTTATAAATTCTATATTTATTTGTAGGTTGATGATCCAATGGGGATAACTGAAGAAACATCGCATGTTCCTCCTCGGAAGCGACAGAATCTTCTCCTAGAAATACCCTCAAGAACAGAAGAGAGTTCTCAAGATTTTGTTGCAATCAAAATGCCACCAACACCAAGTTCCAATCCCACTCCTACTCCAAAGAGAGTGAATTTTCTTGTCAGTTCTCGCTCTGTTGATCCTCCTACATATAACTCTCCTGGGCCTTCAACATCAAGAGGAAAATCAGCCATAAGAAGCCTGCTCCCAAAACTGAGCTTCAGGTATCGAACACCAGCAGCAGATGTTGAAAAGGCAAATACTGCGGCTTCAGAAGTTTCCTCTTCAGGCATTGGAGAAAAGCCTTCAATTGCAAGATCATTGTCTCTTACTAAGATATTTACTCCTAGGATTAAGAGAACATCATCATTACCACTAGATGAAATTAGACAATCAAACAATGAATCTTCTCATGGTGGAAGTGTTGGTGGTCCTCTAAATGTGAGATTTAATGATGCTTTTTAAGTTCCATTTTTCTTTAGTTATATGTGGTAGACATTGTTGGTAAATCTTAAGTCGTTTTAATAACCTTTGTTTTAACCTATTAGTTAATTTTCACAGAAAAAAGAAGCCCAGAGGAAGATAGCTCGCTCTCTTTCAGTACCTGCCAACAACAAAGATAAAAACTTAAGGAGGATGGATTCATTTTTTCGCATTGTTCCTTCCACTCCTCGAGTAAAGGAAGGAGATGTATTGGTAGACACTTCGACAAATGATACCGGTATCTCATTATAAACATTTGCTTTTGCTTGCACTCATGGAAAATTGTAGAATTTTATATGCCAACTTTGAATTATCTGGTGGTGGAATAGAATCCACTCTCCCACTCTCAGATTTTCTTAAAAAGAATTCCCACTTTCTCTGGAGACATTTTAGTTTAATTTATAATTTTAGAACACCAACATCTTCATATCTTGCATGGTGCAGAAAATGAAGACGCTAATGGTGAAGATATAGCCGAAGAAGAGGCTGTGTGTAGAATTTGTCTGGTTGATCTGTGTGAAGGAGGTGAGACCTTCAAGTTGGAATGCAGCTGCAAAGGTGAACTTGCTCTGGCTCACCAAGAATGCGCTATTAAATGGTTTAGTATAAAGGGTAACAAGACCTGTGATGTGTGCAAGGAGGAAGTTCGAAACCTACCTGTCACTCTATTGCGGATCCAAAGTGTTCGAAATCGAAATAATGGTGCAACTAGGTCTCAGCTGGAAGATGCAGCTGGATACAGGCATGTCTATTTCCTTTTTGTTTCTTAAGGATCTTACCGATGAATGAGTTACAAGAATATGCTTCAATGAGGAACTAAATGGATATCATAGAATCTTAATGTATGAATTGAATTTAGTTCATATATAATCTTAAATACAGGCATAGTCAATGCCTGTATTTACATGTCTATTCACTGTATGAACTAAATTCAGACTTTAATAATCTTGAATCACTTCCTGCCTCTTGTTTGTTGTTATTTAGCCAAAATTTTCTCTTGTGTCCTCTGCTTCATGCATGTAATAATGGTTATCAACTTATCACACCATCTGAGATACAGACCAGCTAGTTTACTTTCACGCCTTAGAAATTTAAGTAATGGACTGACATGCTATGTTATGATTCAAACATTGTTTGCGATACAGATCATTTGTGATGCTTATGAAGTCAATAGTTTTTCTTGAAGTTCTGCAGCTACTACTAGTGGAATAGTGTGTTTTTGTTATTTCTTTATTTATAAATTCTTTCATCGTGGATTATCAATTATTATAATCACCCCTTTAATTTGTCTGCTCATTTTAATAGGGTATGGCAGGAAGTCCCAGTTCTTGTCATTGTCAGCATGCTTGCGTATTTCTGCTTTCTTGAGCAGCTATTGGTAAGAACATCAGTCCTCTCAGAATTATGAAATTTGCAATTTTGTGTATGCTCAGTTATTCAACTCTCTGTAGGTTGGAAAAATGGGTACTGGTGCAATAGCCATATCTCTTCCATTTTCCTGTGTACTGGGTCTACTTTCCTCCATGACATCATCAACAATGGGTAGGTTTGAACATTGGTAAATATGTAAAATACTTGTCTCAATAACTCGTCAGATATAGGAAGTGCCATTGCATCTTTCATGCATCTATTTCCACTCATTTAAATGACTTTTATCTAACATATCCTTTTGTGCTATTGAAACTGTTTTGATTGATGTCGGTGTTGCTCTTTTCTGCTAGGTTGGTTTGCTGATCTATGTGTCCTAACATTTTTGTTTTAAACTCTGGTGTCCAGTGAAGAGCAGGTTCATCTGGATTTATGCTTCTGTCCAGTTTGCTATGGTGGTTCTCTTTGCGCATATTTTTTACTCCGTGGTAAGGAATTTTTGTCTGAACCAAATGCTTGTTACCTGTAAAACAAAGTTTGGCAATATTTTATGAGAAATAAATGATCAAATGAATAGAGTAATACTTTTTTTATCTCTGAAAGAAAAACAACAGTATCAGATGTGGTACGGATGAAATTATATCGTCTCCAAATTTCCATAGAACATGCAGATTCTTGGGGGATGTAATGGAACAAAGGATATCTAATCTGATTTTATCTAAGTTGGTTTATGCATATCCTGATTCCAAAGTACATTCACCACATTTTTCTTGCATAATTGGTTGGTTATATGGATGCTTGAAAGTGTGTACGAGACTCCTAAATGCAGAAGGCCAAGCGTTCTGACTCTCTTTATGTCTTTTGTCTCCTACAGGTTCGTGTGCAAGCTGTTTTGTCTATCCTTCTGGCCACATTTGCTGGTTTTGGTGTGGTGATGAGTGGGAGTTCTATTCTTGTGGAGTTCTATAGATGGAGAAGAAGATCACAGGCTTCATCAGAGCAGCGACAAGGCCCTCAATTGATGCCACAAACAGGACAAAATCCACAATCTTCAAACACTCCTAATTCAGATTCAGGTTCAGGTCCTTCAAACCACAGTCAACCTGTGGTGCAAAATGAACATAACTCAAATCAGAGTTGAATTGATGTGTTTGTTTGGCTTCTCTTAACACTAGAGGATGCAGCTGATTGTTTTTCATTATTGATTTGGAAGTACTTATTGTGTATAGGGAATTAGACTTTATACATTTTTACATCTTCACCAGACTTCATTGTACAGCTTATGGCAGCAAGCAATAGTGACTTAGAATATAGCTTCTCATGCTATGGAATTTCTGTTTTTTTTTTTTTTTGGTGTGATGGGAATTGCAATTTTCAGCACATTAAAACCAGAAGGCTTCTGGCCTTCTTTTTTGTAGTCTTGGGTGGGAGAATGATTTTGTTTTTGGTCAGAGTGGAGAGGAAGTCTTGTTAGTTTATCTTGGTGATTTGATCATTGATGTAGCAAACTAAATGAAGCTTTATTACCTTCTACTCTAGGACTAGAGCTCATTTTCCACTTTGGAAGAAACACTTGAAGTGTTGCATGTAATTCTGATGCTTCAACAGTACATTCTAGCAAATTGCATGTTATGTTACAACAATAATTAACATATTTTGTGAAAGATGTTGTCTTTCTTAGAAAGGTGGAAATCTCTAATCTTTATTCAATTAGGTATTGATTGACTTGTCATTACTGATATGTGTATATGACAAGACCATTGCAAAAGTTGTTGTGACAGGTTGTGTTTACCATGTTCTTTTTTTGACCAAGTATGTTTGCCACAATCTATCACAAAGATAAAGAAGCTTGCTTTCTTCTTTTATTGAATTTTTTGTTGTACAAAGCTTGCTTTATTATATTCAAGCTGACACTGAATTGTATTATCTACTTTATCTGCTACCACACTTGTTTAAGGAAAACAAGAAATCGTGTCAGCTGTTTCACAGTGAAAATGACTACTTTTAATCAAATGCGTAGCAGAAAAGCAGAATCTGATAACATTAATATGGTTGCTTAATTTCCTTTATTATGACTAGTTTGAGAATTTCTTCCTGTGTAGTTTTTTTCTGGTCATGTTTATTGGTTGATTTTTACAAAAATTATTGAGTGAATATAATTGTTATTCTTTTATTTCAAGTTAAATGAAAACTTTTGTACTTGAATATTTGAAGTGATGTCACTTTAAGTTTTGAAATAACTAATAATTTTATCTATTCTTTGAATATGTAAGAAATAGTAAAATAATTCCTAAGTATTACAGTTTGATATTTTGATCATATAATGGTCTCATAAAACTTATCACAAAACATAATTGTGAGAGCTTCTACATATTTAAGGACTTATTCAGAATTTTCGTTTTTTCAAGAATTAAATTAAGATTTCACATATGCACTAAATTGATTTTTTTTAATTGCTCAAACTTGCTTTAAGTGTTCAATTCTTAAATCTTTAGTTTGTGCTTAAAAATGAATATTTAGGATGGACCTACCCGAGACAGAGAGTAAAATGGTAATAATAATTTTAAGAAATTTATAGAAAGCACACAAGTTAATAAAATCAGAGATTTTATAGGAAGAGGGGTTAATATTTTGAATAGTATAAATTTAGGAATTTTCTATTTGGAGTAAAATATAATGTTTTGATAGATAAATTTAGAGGGGGTGAGATTTAAAATAATTTAATGGAGGATGTTCGTGGAAAGCAAAATACGAAAACAAAAGAAGATTTTTAGTTTATGTATATATATATATATATATATATATATATATATATATATATATATATATATATATATATATATATAAACTTATTGAAGGATTTGATTGCACGAGTAAAAGCAATTTATGGACTTCATTTAAGAGAAAAAATTTGAGTAAAAGATTATTGAAAATTGGATAGAATTGACTATTCAAATAAATAACGTACTAAATCTAAGATTTAAATGATCTGATATTGTCCAAATCTGATTTTTGTGAAAATAATTTTTTACCAAACTTTATTTATTTCTTTGAGTAAGATTAGTCTATGAAACTTTAGAACATTGAGTCCATAAGATAAATAATAAAGTATGAATGTTATCCAACATTTTTGGAAGTGCTACAAGTTTGCATGTGTTAGTCGTAATGCACATGTCTTATGCCTGAAGAGTCGAAGGTTTTTGTGTTTTTTTCACTTCTGTGTTTTTTCTTTTTGGAATGACAAAATATATTTTTTAATTCTTTATTCTTTTTAAAAAATATTATCTAAAATGTATGAAAAGGCTTTCAAAGTACACATTATAAAGTGTTTCAAAAAGAATATTTTTAAAATGATACTTTTAGATATATTTTAGATTTATCTATTTGGTTTTACCGAACACAATCCAAGGGTTATAAAGTGAAGGTTCAGATAATTATTCAAAGTGGTAATGATTATTAATATTATGATCAAAGATCGTGATTTAAATTTTGAAAGGATGAAAGTAACATTATTTTAAAAGAATTAAATAGAAGGGTTTCTAATTTTAGAAGAACGTAAAACATATTTAATTTGAAAATAAAATAGAAAAACAATTGTAGAAAGTGGAGAACTGAATGAACACATAGTGTCTATAAGGTCTTTGGTGTAGTAGTGACTATGGAACAGAGCATAGGTGAATACAGATTTTGCATCCGATGAATGTTTCTGCGCAAGGATTGCTTCTCCTCAACACTAGTTTCTTTTCCAATTTCTCCTTCCCAGGTGACCTTTAATCACGACCCTTGTCAGTCCCTTCTCTCTCTCTCTCTCTCTCTTTTTTTTTTTCTTTTGAAACTTCAATCAAACAGTTGGTGGGTCAATCAATCAACCAAATTTGTCACACTTCAACGTTATGTTTTAACTTCTTGTATGCCCACTTGAGTTTCATGGTCAATAATGCTTTCTTTGGTGGCATTTTGGATAAAAAAGTGTCAATTTATGCGGTACTTTACCTTTTCGGGTCAACTTTAAAATTGAGTTCCACATGTGACACTTGTGCTTCAGGGTTTCGCAGGTTGTCAGTTGTTCGACGTTCGCAACAGTGTCACGGGCTGAGAAGAGGTTTCTCGAAAAACATGGCTTGCAGTGTGGAAAATTGTGATATGGGTAGTGGGGTGGTTCATCCAGCCACGGATGCTTACGCTGGAGAGGCAGTTGAAGCTTTGAAAGCTGGGAAAGTCATAGCAGTGCCCACTGATACGCTCTATGGGTTTGCTTGTGATGCTTGGTATGCTGCTCTTTCAATCTCTGCTTCAAAATTTATATTGCCTTTGTAGCATGCATGCTTAAAATCCTTGAAGCTTCACTTCCGTTTCTGGCCTTCTAGTTTTGCTCATCTTTGTTGCATTTAATATTTTTCTAGGTACATGTGAGAAAAATTGGTTGTAGTGGTTTTACTGTCTTGGATTTTAGTTATAACTATGTTTGAAAATTAACTTCAAGCTTGGTATAATCAACATAAGAGAAAAAATGTAGACGAAAATATTTTCAGATTAACTGAATCTTTCTTCTTTCTGTACCTTCTGCTGGAAAAGTTATGAAAACACTATTGTATTGTATAGTATAGCATTAAGAAAGAATGAAGCTGATGAGACTGCACCCTTAAACTAGTGAAATTTTAATGAATTTCTGTATTTGAATATAAATCTTAGAGATTGCTTTTTATCTATTAAAAAAAGACTATAAAAGGTTTGTATGTCTATAACATTTCTGTTGTTTTTATATCTACGAACCTAATATTAAGCTATTCACAATATTTCCTGGCAATATATCCAATGAAATGTTGGGCCAGTAAAATTCGATCTTCCTAAAAGGATGCAGATAAATAATTGCTTTATGCTATATCCATTTCATACAGGTTTTGATAAGATATAAAAAAAAAGTCTTCATAACCACCATATGGGAGAAAAATTAGCTCCACATTATACCCATCGTTCTGAATGCCTACATGTTTTCTTGTTTTAATCAACTGTGTTGAAAATTTCATTTGCACTCTAGTGTCCACACCTTCCTATGTCTCTCTATTAAATTGCATTCTAAATGATTAATGATTACCTCTTACTTTCTATTGGGGCATGTTGGCAGCTCATTGGAAGCGGTTAACAGGATTTATGAGATCAAAGGCCGTAGACATACAAGCCCTTTGGCTATTTGTGTTGGTGACGTATCAGACATAACCCGTTTTGCCGTCACTGACCATTTACCTCACGATCTGCTTGATTCCCTCCTACCTGGGCCTGTTACAGTTGTACTAAAACGAGGTTTGTCAGTCATATCTGAGAGAGAGTGTATATGTAATGGAAAGTAAAATTTGCAGAGTGTTCTATAACATATGTCTAAAGTAATCATTTAGCGAAGTTTAGGATGCAGCAATTTATTCCTATTTCTTCTATCCCTTTGTCAAAATATCTTCTTTGAACCTCTGATTCTGTTATAATCATCTTATTAGTTGTCTTGTCTGATAGTATGTATACGTGGATATTTTGCAGGAGAGTCAAGTATTCTTGAACGATCTTTGAACCCAGGATTGGATAGTATAGGAGTTAGAGTGCCTGATTGCAATTTCATCAGAACCATTGCCCGTGCTTCAGAAACTGCTCTAGCCCTCACCAGTGCAAACTTAAGTGGACAGCCAAGTAGTCTTTCCACCAAAGATTTTGAGAACCTCTGGGAACACTGTGCTTTTGTTTATGATGGTGGTTTGATTCCATCAAGTCGTGCAGGTTCTACAGTTGTGGACCTCACTACACCACAAAAATACAGGATACTTAGACCTGGAAGGTAGCTGGTCTAAACTTTACTATACTACACTGTTTAAAACATGTATTGTGCGGTAAGATGCATATGTCAAAACTATTTCTGTTATATCATTTTCCCACTCGAATATACGATGGAAATGCTTGGATTTTTCTGTTCTAATATTTCACCATTAAAAATGATGACACCTGTTAGATATTGTTTAGATACGGTTAATCACATTATCAAACAATATCTTCTATTTACTCTATTTATTTTCGGTTACTCTTTTTAATTGTACGTCTCTTTATTATAAATAGATTATCTACATGTGATTTATACACAAGATTAATCTCAAACCCTATTTTCTTTATTCTCAACGACACCAAATTCATCCAGTTGGGAGAACTTACATCACCTTCCTGCTGTTAATAATGTGTGGACCTCTGCAAAATGCATATGAAACACGGCCATCATTCCTGTCTGAAGCCTTTTCTTAAGTAATAAAAGTGGTTCAAAAACTGACACGTTTTACTAGCAGAATGATGGAATATCTGAGTTTACATGTTTTGAACAAACCAGTTCATGATCTTTGGTTACCATGTATATTTGATATTTTTAAGTATGAGTTTTATGTTGCATTAAATCGGGTGTTGTTGTTCACCTATCATTTGCAGTGCAAAGGAAGAGACAGTTGCCATCTTGGAGAAGCATTCTTTCGTTGAGGCAGTGACCTCTTAAATAAGTTGTGATTCATTTGCAGTGTGACATTGTAGACCTAATGTCCCACTTGCAAAATCAAACAATTCTTTCGCTTGGACAAGTGAGAAGCTATCACCCAGGCTAGTTATTCCCATTGACTGCTTTATGTTTCATAGTATTTATAGGATGCATTAAAAAAATACGTTAAAAAATCTATGGTGTTGTGCTTCAACTTGGTTATATTATTATTTTTTTCCATCAATACATTTGCATAAAACTTCTTTGTATCTTGAGCAGGTGCTATGGAAATGTAAACAGTATAGTGAAATCTAATTCACGAAATATTTTCTGTGGATAGCATTATTATTGTGTTAAAGGCTGCTATACCCTAAATGCCAAGTAATCATTTGTGCAGAACATATTTGACATCATTGGGAAGACAGAATAAACACACTTTAAAGAATTAAAGAAATTCTTAAAATAAACGCAGATTTTCATTTGATCAAGGGCATAAGTTGAAGAGTAAAGCTGCAAATTTGAGTCTCTTAATAGGCTCTTCGAATCTGAATTGGGTAGGATTGCACTAAACAATGAAGTTCTATCTAAAATTTGATATAATTGCATAACCTTTCATGTTTAATGTGCTAACAATGACTTATTTTGTTGCATGTCCTTTGTCAAACATAAACGATGTCCAAGATTAGTTATTTGTCAACTTTTAATGCTTTTTTGTTGTTGGTTTGGAACTACTCAAGATAGTGGTTGAACCAAGCAACAAATAGTTTAATTAGTGCATCTTCAACTTTTTTTTAGTAATATATATATATATATATATATATATATATATATATATATATATATATCAAAGCGTATTTGTAAAATTTAACTGGCTCCAAGAATTGGTTTACAGACCGACTTGCAAATGCAAAAAATTTGGCTCATTTAAGAATAATTAAAAACTGATAACCGATACAAACCAACGTAGCAACATCAAAATTTATTTAAGTTTTCCATTCATATAATCTTTACCTTTTTTTTGGATTTAATATAAAACCTTTTTAAAATTAAACAAACACATTAAATACATTATGCATGGGTATACAATGTTTTACCAAACTATCGTTTATCTCCTGAAACGTAATTTAGTCATTTATACCAATTTATAATTTTCCGCACCTTTATTATTATTGATGGATGATTGCAATTATCACAAGTCAATCTCTATCTAATAACCTAACATTTGTGAGATTCTCCTTTATCAGCATCACAAGTTTCCTTCTTTTATTTATTTACATATAAAAATAATATAAAGTTTAAATCACTTAATCTGGCCAAAAACAAAAAAAAAAACGCGACAACAAAAATTTGGTACTAACTCAAACATTGGAAATATAATAGTTTGATTGAAAACTCAGAAAGACTTTTATCATACTTTTTTATTATTATAGAAAAATTCAGGTGAGGACAACACATAATATGTATTGAATGACTTACAACTTAGGAAAATTGTTAAAGTTTTTATTTTGTAATATTTCTCTGTATTTTTAGCACTTAGTTTATACAGTTAGAGACTATTTTTATTTTTTTCTTTTTATTGATAACATAACTTTAGAAGAATTATCATGTATACATCCATCCATACATTATCACGGTTACGAACTTATTATTTTTAATCGATTTATGAAAATTTTCAAATTGATTTAGTTGAGAAGAATGGAGCATGCGACCAATGGCTTGATCCAAGGTGGAAGTACAAGGAGAGTTATACATTTGATATGATTGGGCAAAAATCACCATCATTCCCGTTGTATACGTAATCTACGCAATTTCGTTTAATCTAGTGGAAGATTTTTTTTTTCTAAGGTAATAGATCAAGATTCAATTTTGTTTTTAAGAAACTTTTATATATAATATCTAACCATCTACTTCTTTAACTCAACTACAAATAATGAAGAAATTGTGTTTAACGGACTATAAATCATTTTTACGACCTCAACTCTATTCAGTATTACTATTTTGAAAATATCTTTATTTTTAAGAAAAAATACTGTTATTTTTAAACTTGAGTATTATTCTCCTGAATATATATATATATATATATATATATATATATATATATATATATTTGAATGTAATTTAATAAGAGTTAAATATATTTTTGTCCCTTAACTTTCACAAAATTTTGGAATTAGTCCATTTTGAAACTTTTGACCAATTTAGTCATTCATCTTGCAAAATACGTGGATTTAGTTCTTTTAATCAAATTTTGTTAGGTTTATTTAATATTTCATACGCATTTCAGAATTGTATTTGAGTTGTTTATAATATTTGATACATTTTTGCTTTAATATTAAGTCAAATACTATTATGAAACACGTTTGAAATGTCAAATAAACTTAACAAAATTTGATTAAAATACTAAATCCATGTATTTCAAAAGATGAATGACAATATAGTACAAAGTTTTAAAATTGACTAATTTTAAAATTTACTAAAAATTAAGGGACTAAAAACATATTTAACACATTTAATAAAAAGAAAGTGGTAGTATTTAATTTAGTTTACATTTAAATATAGGAATATAATGTTAAATGGAATCTTAAAAAATAATGGTCAAAAACATAAAAGAAAAGTAATCAAGACGACATTTCCTTGATACAAATATTTCAGTCATAGTAATAGCGTACACCTAAACCCTATTGGTTTTTCAAAACAAAGTTAATATGATCGATCAAGGATCATATAAACAAATCAAGTTAATTAAATCCTAAACTACCTAAAGGGATTTTGTATATAATGTAAATAAAAACTCATAAATATTCTATAAATAATATAGTTAACGAGATAAATATTACTCATTCAATATTAAATATATTGTTTTTTACTCACATATCTAATTAGAGTTGTTTTTGCACATATTCCGAATTTTTAGACTTAAGTACTTGGAATCAAGGAAAAACAACTTAACCCGTAAAAAAAAATATTCAAATAAAAAAGAAAGTCACGATATATAAGTATTACCTATAGACTATCTTATATGTGTGTTTAAGTCTCCACAGAAAAAAAAAAAAAAAGAAAAGAAAAAGCTTTCCAAAAGACAAAAGGCATAACATGGAACAGTTTGTTTGGTTCGCTTAATTCGTTACATTTAAGAGGATTGGTTTAGTGATTATTGTGTGAATTACCAATATACCCCACTATCTTTCTTTTCATTTTTTTTAAATTATTATTATCAAATATAAAATGATATTTCAAAAATATTAATATAAAAAAATATTTATTTTTTGAATTATTTTGGTAACGAAAAACAATCATAGCATTACAGTATAAAATAACTACTAACAATGAAGCATAGAAAGTGTTAAAAGAGTGGAAGCACAATTAAAGCTGGGTCCGTGAAACTCTCTGTGTCCATTATCTAAAATGGATACATACCAACCACAATGCATTTATTCAGCCTCCGTCAAACCATGAACACTTCTTTCTACATACCTGTATTGATAGGGACCGAAAAAGATGTGTGCCTTCTTTCAAGATAAAATCGAATTTGAATTTTGTGTTAGATTTTTCTGTACTATCTATATACATACTGTCTTTAAAATATATTAATGACGGTATAAAAAATTTAGTAGAGAATCTGAAGTTATAATTTACATGTATATCATTTTTTCATGTTATTTAGTATTTTTGGTACACTATAATTTATCATAGTCAAAAGATTGTTAGGTTTTAGCATGAATGAGGACTAAAGCAAAGACAAGCTTAAAAGCAAAAGTAAAAACATATCCAGCACCTTCCAAGTTATACCCAACAATTTGGCCACCTCTTACATTAATGACATGCACATTTCCAATGTCTTCGTTGTTAAGTTATTTCATATCCACCCAACCAACCGGTATATGTCTTTGTTTACATACAAACTCCACAGTTACGTTAACATCTACAAAAATAACAATCAACTTATGAAGGATGTGCAATTTTTAATTAATACATTAATAATTGGATACCACATCTATACGTAATAATAAAAATATTTATTATACAGATTTATTTTCGTTAGGAAACTGTTTTCTGATAATATTTTGCATCTGTTGACATTCAACTTTTAAGGATATTTTATTATTAAAAAAAGTTACTTTTGTATATGTAAAGAAAGAGATAAATTAAAAAAATAAAATAGTGAGTATAGAATGTGTATAAAAATTTGTGGAGTGTCGAAATAATACTTTATTTTTTTTGTTTTCAGCGTCGAAATATGCGCAAATTGTGGACCGGAAATATCACGTTGTCGTTCCCTTTAATTTTCAACCATTCCCGTTGTCGTTCGGGTCCAGAAACTGGGAAAAGGGATAGAAATTTTGACCCAAGACTAAGGTAATACAATTAATTACCATTTAATTTCTCACCATTCAAATTACCTAAAGCACTCTAAGTAAATTAAACCAATTCATTAAACGAATCTAAACAATTGAAAACAAATAGAATGAAATTCAATAAATAAATAAACAAAAGCTACAACATCTTTATCAGACTGATCGAACTTCGTATTTGATTTTGAAAAATGATCTAACCCAGTTCAAACCAAATTTATACAAGTGAATATATTTTTAATTATAACTCATGTCTGTATATTTTACACAAATATTTATAAAAAAAAAATGACATGATTTCGACTTATTTATGAAACAGTATTAAAGAAATTGACTTTTTCTCCCAATAAATTCATGAATATTAATCACAAATTAAGACTTATTTGCTAACCATCGTAATCACGATGAGGATTATATACTAAAGTCGAATATCATGTATACGTCAACAGAATAGAAGTCTTCGTCAACTTAGACAAAAACAGTATCACCGGAACACAGAAAACAGTGGAACAGGAGTTCCTTTCGATTAAGGGTTTAGAGAGGTATTTGGTGAATCAAGGGTTTAGAAGGGTACTTGATGAAGTGAATTAAAAAAATAGTTATTATTAAATGACATGTGATCTGTGGGGGCAGGAAGTGAGAAAAAAAAAATTATACAATAGATTTGAATCCATCCGATAAAAATAAAATATACACTCTAGATATTTATTTTAACCTAAATTGAAGTAATATAAGTAATTTACAGTATTATCAAATAATCATGTCATTGAAATCAAAAAGACACACGGAAAAATAAACAATGGTAGGGATTTCTGTGGAATTGACTGATAAAGAGTCCTAAAAATTCAATACACGGATCTACATTTGGCTACTTGCAAGGAACAAAAACAAATTTGTGATTTGTAAATGAAATTTAAATTCAAATCATTAAGACGTTATGAATACTCTGTAATAGAATTGGAATCGTAAAAAAACCTAGAACAGTATGGCGAATATTACTGCAAGGCCAACCTAAAGAAGTTCTCTCCTCGCAGCATATCCATACTGCGACCGTTGCATGTTCTGGCGGCGCTTCTTGTACACTAACGCTCCCAACACAACCACGCCGGCAGCGACAATCACTCCCACCGCTATTCCCGCTTTCTTCCCGGAACTCATTCCTTCTGAGGACGATTTACCTCTGTCACCAGCCACATCGGCGTGGTTGACTCCGCCGTCATCTGCACCATTCGGAGACGGAGATGAAGCCGGCGAAGGAGATTGATTGTTCTGAGGCGGAGGAGCGGGCGGCGAATCGCGATGAGAAGGCGCGGGAGACGGAGATTGAGGCGAGCCGGAAGGGGAATTGTGGGAAGAAGGAGCAATATGAGGAGAATGAGAATGTGGAGGAGAAGAGGGAGAAATATCCGGAGGCGGAGCCGGCGCCGGTGATTCGGCGGTGGAAGCGATGTTGACTAAGAAAGAAAGAAGGAGAAGAAGAGCGGAGAATGCTGCGGGTGCAGGATTCGCCATTGAAGGGATTGAGTATGGATTGAAGAATGTTGGATCTGATATTGAAAGTGTGAAAGTGTTTGAGAGAAGTAGGAACTGTTTTGAAACGGGAACGGGAAATTGAGTGGTAGATCTGGAAAGTGTGAGGACAGAAAATGATGAGTTGGGGTTTATAAGGTAAGGCTTCGAGATTCGATATGATCCGAGGGTGCACGTTTAGACACGTGGAGAGAGTGGAAGATGAGAGTATTTTACTTCTGTTTTTGTGAAGCTTGAGAAGGAAGTGACTATTGTGTTTACCCTCGTTAATATTTTTAGATAGTTAATTTTTGTAATGATTAAAATACTATTAAAAATAGGTTATCAATTAGTACAAGTCAAAATAATATTTTTTTTATAAGAAGAACTTGACGACTTTAAATCATATAATTAATTATTTACTATTAATTATGATTATTATTATTTGGTTTTAGTATCAATTATGGGTACCTTTCAAAATGAAAATTACGTTGTAGGGTGAAATTGTACTTCAGCACTTAATTCCCGAAAGTTTATCAATGTCAACCCAAAGATGCAGATATTTTTTCGTTATAAAAATAATACATAATTAAAGTTTCGTTCGTGCTAGTTATTTATTTATTTATTTCAGTAAAAACAAAAATAAATTATCTTAGTAAGTTTCAATTTCTTTTTTATTTTTATGATCTAATTTTTCTGCTAATAAAATATTAATGTATACCATATATCACACACTTGTAAACTATGTATATATAATACACCTAACTTAAGAGTTTGTATTACATCTAAAACTCAACTCATTTTGTCACTTTCAAAAATGTAATTAAAAATAATTTAGATGTTTATTTCTATTTTCATATAATTTAAATAAAATAAAAATAATTATTTCAACAATAATTATAAAAATAAATTAGTATCGTTTAATTTTATTAATCTCACTTTTTAAATATTCTATTTTTAAATTTGATATCATGAATAAAAAAAATCTCATAAAAAAACCGTTAAAAATATTTTCAAAATAACATCATTAAATAGAATTAAATTGGTTTGATTTACTCTTTTAAAATGTTGGTGCAAGAAATTTTGTATTTATCAATTACTCTTGAAAGCTTAGACTTCTTCGTTTATTGTACAAATAATTAATGGTTTACTTTGACTAAGCTGGAATTCACCCTTTTTTTTTTCTTATTATGTTTTTGTCTCTATTTGTTTGTGTCGTGTACACCTTAAAACTGTTACTGGTCTTCGTTACTTTTTATTTAAAAAAAAATAAAAGTGATTATTAATTGCATTTTAGCACTGTTGTTGTGTGCCGTCGGAGACGGAAACGGACATTGAACTCAGTAAGATGAGTTGTAAAATTATATTAAAAAGGACAATATGCTTAACATCTCAAGCTATATGACTCGTTATGTGATGGATACCTTACACCATAATCAAACAATTCCTTCTTCCTTTTTGTAGTTTATTTCATTAAAATATAGTTTTTGTTAAAAAAAGAAGAAGTATAAGTAAAATTATCTCCTTGTATTAATCCTTTTAAAGTTAATTAAAATAATATTCAAAACTAATACCTTTTCTTTTATTATCATGAAAAAGATTATTAACTTCGATATGTAAATCAATTAAATAACAATCAAATAATTATAAAATTACTTAGAATCCCTTCATCATTACACTACATTACAACTGTCACCCTTCCACCACCACCGCTACACTACTATGCAAATAAAGAAGAAGAAAGAGAGAATGTTGTAGCGGAAAAAAAAGAAAGAAAAAAAAAAAAAAAAAAAAAGATACTCATTTTAAAAGCTTTTTCCATAATATACTTCATATATTTCAAAAAGTTGTTTCCAAAACCATATTTCGTGCATAAAAACTCATTCCAAAAGATATTTTATGTTCTGTAAAGTTTTTTTCAAAAATTTCATTTCAAAACTCATTTCATTAATTTTAAAAATTATGTTCCGGAAATCACATTTTGGAAATTTATTTCCAAAAATTTCATTTCAAAAATTATGTTATGAGAAGTTCTGAAAAATTTATTCTGGAAAGCTTGAAAAATATTTTCCAAAAATCACTTTTCCATAGGGTAAAATGGTCATTTCAGAAGTTTGAGAAGTTGTGCAAAGAAATTGTAGGAGCATAGAAAGTAAAAGAGCCTTTAGTTTTATGTTTCTTTTCGTTTTCGCCATCAATATTTGGAGTAGGACAAACCAACTGAAATTTCAGGACAGTTTCTACCTGCACCACCTCCACAACTTTTTTTTCCTTTTTTTCTTTGTGAATTCTACAATCTAAAGACAAAAAATACTTCTAAACCATGTAATTTAGAAACCATTTTCGTTTAGGAAAAGACTTTCAAGTTTTACAAAAGGTCAAATATAACTTTTTAATTATGTAATCCAGTTAATCCAGAATACAAATGACTTCCATATCGTGTAATTCAAAATTCAAATAACTTTCAAATTATTTCGAAAGTTATTTTTAACTTTCAAATTGTTCCGTTCCGAAAGTTATTTTAACTTCCAAATGGTTTGGAAAGTTATTTTTAACTTCCAAATTGTACGATCCAACTATCATTTTATCTCCGAGTGCTATTTTTGTTTTATGTTATTCACTATATCATCTATAATATATAACAATATATATAAAGGAGATTCCTTTTTTGTGTCCACTTTTTAAAATATCGATTTTATCCTTTAAATATAACAATTTATTAAATTTTCAAAAACTGACCGTTACTTTTACAAACTTTTTATAAAATCAGATGTCTCTCCTTCTTCTTTTCTTCTTTATTTATCAATGATTATTCTTTTATCTGTTCTGATATATTTCATTTTATTTTTAATAAATATAATTTTAATATATATATATATATATATATATATATATATATATATATATATATATTAACTTAATAACATTATAATATTATCACCTACTAATATAATATCACGCATATTTAAAAAATGCATACACAGGCGCGATAACGCCTGTGTTACGTTAGTAATATATAAAGAGATTTCTCTTTTTTGTGTCCACATCTCAAAATATCAAATTTATTTTTTAAATATAATAATTTATTAAATTTTTAAAAAATGACCATTACTTTTAAATTTTTTTTTATAAAATCGACTATCTATGTTTTTTCTCTTTTTCTCTTCTTTTTTATTTATCAATAGTTATTCTTTATATCTTCTGATATATTTCACTTTAAATTTTTAATAAATATAATTTTAGTTTATATATTAACTTAATAACATTACAATATTATCACCTACTAATATAATATCACACATATTTAAACTTAAAAGGACTGTGTTTATGCTAATATTAATAAAAGATGTCACAATCCTAAATATTGGATTGACATGTTATCTCCACCAAGTAAAACGAGTATAGCTTTTAACTGAGACAGCTACTTATGGAAACAACATTAATCAGACAGTACCACCCTTCATTCTAAGGTGTCACTGCAAAATTTAGAATGGTTGGTATTTGGTGATGGACTAATAGTTGAGTTTATGAATGTCCTTTTGTCGGTAGTTTGGGAATGTCTAACAACTTTATTTGGAATGGTTGGTCATAGACTAAATAGTTGCATGACAAACTCATTTTTTCAATGAAAATCTTTTTTTTTTTTTACTTATTATTTAATAGTTTTTATCAAAACAAAACTCAACCTAAGCACAACACAACCAATATTCTAATACAGAAATAAAATTGACAGCAGATAAAATAAAATTTTCGAATAATTCTTTTAGATTAAAGTCTCGCCCAAAATTCTAATACTCAGACATTAAAGTTGTAGAATCTAATACATGTGTTATCTCGTTTCTCCAATACCCTTTCCTTGGCTATTTGTCTTGGTCAGGGTGAGGGAAAGTGGACGGTGTTTCGCATCCAATCATTCCTTTGCTAAGTACCTTTTCACTCCGTTATCATCTGTCTGAACCCTACCTCTCATAAATAGAATTGCCCTTCAACTCTTACAATTCATCCTTCGAATCAGTGTGAGTGCTCTGGCTCTCCTTGACATCAGAACTATCGCTACTGGATTTAGAAGCTGTGGCTGGTTTCTGGAGCTGGAATGGGATTGATGCATGTTTCCTGAGGAACTTGTAAAAGGCTACCACTGTACGATCCACATCAACGGGAATCTGCATACATCATGAAACAGATACATATTAAATCATCTTATGATATAGTATAAAAAGATACAGGAAGCTAAATACTGTGCACTGTTGTTTCATACGTACAGGATCAGAACTCTTGTTTGCTGCTGGGTAGAAGAGAAGAGTGGGGAACCCATCAGCCTGCAAAGCGGAGAAAAATACTTAGTCAGTAAAACTCATCAAGTGTTAGAGCAATGCCAATTATTGAGAACAGTAATAGCACAAACTATACTATATTCTGTCAACATCTGGTGTAAATTTGGGTTTACCTTGGCCCTGGGATGCTCATTTGTTGTTCCGTCCATCTTGGCTATAACAATAGACTCAATGCTGCGAAGATGTTTAGCAAGCTTGTTGTATGTTGGTTCCAGAGATTGACAGTGGCCACACCAGGGAGCATAAATCTAATAATACGACAACCTAACATGAACAAGTTGCACAGCAAATACAATACTTGGAAACTAATGGGTTAGCATTGTACCTCAAGCAGAACATCCTTTGACTCGTCCAAGACAATGTCATCAAAGTTATTCCCAACAACTATTTTCACATCACCGTCATTCTGTCATCAGGCAAGTCAACATGTCAGGTATGAAATTTTCGCCAATAAAACATGGATGGACAACAAAAATAACTTACGCTTTCAGGAACTGGGTCTGACTTGAGGAAAGGTTTTAGCTTGTCTTCAAGAAAATCATTTCCAAACGCCTGAGAAGAAATAAAGAATACAACCTTTTAGCCACAATCTATTCTGAGCCTTACCAAAACATAGAAGAAAACATTTGTGCTTTTTCCATAATGTAGTAACAGAAATTAATAGAGCTCCCATGGTAAAAAAGGGCAAGAAGAATACCGTTATTTTGTCAACAGTCACATCTCCATCAAGCAAAAATTTTCTTCCATCGTCATTGCCGGTGTATCCAAGTACCTATGGTGGAAATTTGATCAGTTACTTAATATACTTCCTATGTTGACTCTAAACAACATATCAAGTGAAGAATCTCATGACTAAACCACACGATGAAATTAATAAATGAAGGGAAATTATTACTTTGGGGTCATTCCCAGTGATACCAAAATAATCTGCAACCGGCTTTCCAACTTCTTCATTATCCATTTCCACAAGAACAAATATCAGCTGCAACAGAACATTGTACAGTAGAAAATACATTATTGAGTCTTTAGCAGAAACTAAGCTTTGTGGGGGAAGGGTGGGTGAATGAGTTACAATTAAAATTAAAGAAAAAGAATTTTATTATTTCACAATTTTTAAATGATAACAGGAAGAGATGTCAAATTTCAGATATCTGAAGATTCAGTACTCAGCAATGGCAATACAAAATTTGTCTAGACTACATAGAAAGAGTGAAATAACAGAATTATTCAAGCAATATCACATGAGGAAATATACCTTGCCCTTAAAAAGTTTTGCAGATTCTTTAAATACTGGAAGAAACTTCTCTGTATCATTCGAAGTCGCAAACAGCAACAACTAAAAATGAAAATTTTAACACACAAGATTAGAAGTCAGTCACGATTCCATTTTCAAGGTATAATTGTTGCTGCATAGAAAATAAAACTAAATAGCGCAAGCAATTACCTGTTTCTTAATTTGACTTTCAAATATTGTCGGGGCACTTTCTCTTGTAAAAGTTGTAACCAAAGGAAGCTTGTTGGAGGATACAAATTCAGCTATTTCAGATTTCACAAATTTACCATCTGCAGAGACAGTGAAATATATATCTAAGTTTCTGACAAAAAATGAAAAAACAGAATATCACTTTTTTTTTTCCAAAGGGAAGGGAGGGAGAAGAACAAGGAACAAACCAAAATGGTTGAGTTTCTCCTCCTCTTTTTTGAGCAAGATCAAAGCAGGGCGTTTAACACTAGCATCAATATGGAAAAGCTTTGCCACCTCAGGTACCACAGTTTGGTAAAAATTGACACCATCCTCGAGCTTTGATGCTGCGGCTAGCTCATCACTCTCAGCACCCTGCACATTATAAAAAGATTAGCATTAACCAAAGATCAAGCCTAACAATCAACAGTATGATAGATTGAATTAGCAAAGGTCAGATCAATCACATCTTAATCCAGAAAACCAACAATGACAAATGGCCCTTTTATCTACAATGATTGATTTGGAAATGAAGCAATCTATCACTGTATCTTACTTTTACACAAAAACTTACCTTAGTATGAGCATGATGAAAGTAAGAGAACACAATCTACGCACTTGATTTTACATTATCATCTAGTTTAAATTTCCAAATACATTGAACTAACAAATTGCGTTTGAAAACTTACAACTAAAGAGTTGAGGAAGCCCAAAACAACTTTACTTTCGGCGGTCAATATGCGTTCAGCTTCATCCAAGGTGGTGATGTTGGACACACCAGGTCCTATCTTCTTCTTAATCCAAGTCACTATACCATCTCTGCATTGCAGAGCAACAAAGAAGTCAAACAGTCAATTCCAATTGAAAATTCAAAAACAATGCCACGCCAATTGAAAGCAAAATTCCATGATCGAAAACATGCAGCGGTTTTACTTGGTTCTTTGGCCAGTGTAAGGCTTGTGAACGCCATCGACGAAGAAGAAGACAGTGGGAAAGCCCTGGACATCGTACTCGTGCGCCAATTCGTTCTCGATGGTGGCGTCGACCTTGGCCAGAACAACGCCGTCGGGCTTAAGCTCCGTGGCAGCAGCGGCGTACTCGGGCGCGAGGGCCTGGCAGTGTCCGCACCAGGGGGCGTAGAACTCGACCAAGACGAAGCGGTTGTTCTCGATGACTGTGGTGAAGTTGCGCTCCTTCAAAACGACGACGTCCTTGTCGTCGATCGCGGGCTCCTTGAACGCCTCCTCGGTGGAGGAGTCGAAGCCGGAGAAGTCGCCAAAGTCATCGTCGTCGTCTTCATCGTCGTTGAAGTGGTCGGGATCTGGGAAGTGGTCGCGGTGCGAAGTGGCGGCGACGTCGTCAGGCTCCTCGAGGAAGCTGAGATCTTCATCGTCGTGGTTGTCGTTTTGGTTGTTTTTGTTGTCGTTTGGAGAAGGTTTGTCGGAGAGAGAGAGGGAGAGGGAGGAGAAGAGAAGAAGAGTGGCGAGAGAAAGCGAAAGGAGAAGTGTTTTACGAGTTAACATTGTGGATGTGATGAATATCGATTGGAACGCCGGTGGAATATGCGAGAAATTGGAGTTAGTGAAGTAAATGAATTCACTATTTGAGTCGTCAACCTTTGACCGACATCACTCTCTCCATCTCTCTTTCATTCAAGGAGATCATGCCATAAGACAGATCGTAATAAATATTTTATTTCAATAGATTCTTTTGTTTCAAGTTTTACATTATTTTTGTTTACTTTTATTTATAATATATATATATAATCTTTATTTTACAATCAATCATAAAATATACATATGATAAGAAAATCATATGATATGGATGTACCTTATCTAACATAGCAACTTGTTTAATTGTCTAAACCAAAACTCTACAAGTCATAAAAATATAGGAAATATCATTGCAATTCTTTTTAATAATTTAAATTAGTGATCCAAATTTCACAATATCATCAATTTCATCTTTCTTCCATGACTCTCAATCATGTTAATTTTTTTTTATATTTTACTCTAAAATTGAAGATGTATTGATGTATCGTAGTTTTGTGAGACAAATTAAATACACATTGAATCAAATATCTTTAAAAGAAATTACATTTTAAAATAAGTAAACCCCAAGTCTAAAAATAAAGGTCGTATGTTATTTTATCTACCATAGCTATTATGGATAAGTCAAATTAAAATTAACACATTAGTTTTTGAATTTGCTATTGTGGAAGCCATAAATCACCTTTCAAATTAGGTGATTGGTAAGTGGCTTACAAATTAACCTATTTAAAATTCGATAAAAGAAATATCTTTCAAATTATATAATTATTATTACAAATATTCAGTAAAATGATTAACATTTGGACAAAAACTAAGAGGAATGGTGAATTGGTTAATAAAAATTGTGCTTTAAAATTTTTTTCCTTTTAATATCAAAGACTAATTAAAAAATTTTCCTTTATTTTAATAATCACAATAGAATAAAGAGAGTATGAAAGATAAAATTGTACAATATATTTATACTGGTTGGATAAAAAATCTTTGTGTCCCGTTGTTAATCTCTCAATAACATATTAACTCAATTACTAAGATAAGAAATATTAGGGTTTAGAAAACATCTCCCTTGAAATCCACAAGGGATGAACACCTCTCTTGAATCACACAAACGATGAAGAAACACCTTCCTTGAATTACACAAGTAATGAACACTTCATTTGAATCACACAAAAGGATAATCGACTTCTTCTAGCAACAACAGCAACATTCAATCACTCAAGATCCCACTTGATGAAAGTTATTGCTCTAGGTTTTTCAAAGTCTTTCCATAGAGAGTTCTCAAGGACACAAACTTCTCTAACTTTTGTATTTTTCAAATGAAAGTTTACCACTTTATTTATAAAATCCTATTTAGAAATTATGTTAAGAATATGAAAAGTTAAGTTATAACTGCCATAGATAATCCATTATCAGAAGTGATAATCGAATATCACAAAAACTTTTCTAAAAACATTATTTTCGCTGTGATAATCTATTATTAGTCAGGATAATCGATTATCAGTAGGTGATAATCGATTATCACAAAGATTTTTCTTAAAAATCAGTTTTAACTAAGATAATCGATTATCACTAAGAATAATCATTATTCCAGTGAGTTTTGTAAATAAATAAAATTATCTTGGTGCTCTACTGCTTGAGCTTTGCCTTTTTACTATTGACATATTAATTTAACTATTTTAAATAATATACATATATTACAAGACCCTAATAACTAAACCCATAAGTTTTCAATGTATCTCTTGAATTGAATCATTTTGTTAAGTCTTCAACATTTTTTCATGCATCATAATTAAGTCTTTTATACTTCTTCATAAATTATCATCATCAAAACTCTTTATTGCAGAAAGATGTCCATCTTCTTCTTTTTGTCAACTATACAAAAAATAGTATTAATGCAAATTTACCTTTCACAATATTTATTAACAATAAAAAATCTTAAATCGTATTATGGTTTACCCAATCCACAAGATTTTTGATAACAAACATAAGAAAATTATACCAAAAATTGTGTTGGGAACCCACCAATATTCCTCTAAGTGTCAAAACGATCCACCGACACACCGATGGAGTCCCCTTGCCAATATAAAAGAAAGAGACACAAAGTTGTTTTTTTTTTAATCAAAATTTGTCTGAAAATTTTGAACAAAGATCCCGCATTTGAAAACAAATTGAAAAGAGTCTATCTCTTCACTTTTTTTCTTTCACCCTCGTCGTGATATAAAATTCACTAGCGTGTTTTGTCATAATTTATTCATACTAGAATCACATAAATCTGGAATAATATTTTAGATGGTGCGATTCATAGATTATATGATTTGAAATAAGATACATGATATAAAATATGATTTTAAATTGTGTAATTTGAAACAAGAATGGGACTATATAATTTTGGATTAACCTTAAATATTATTTAAGGCTATATAAAGTTCAAAACATGATTTAAAATACATTAGGGTAGTTTTAAATGGTATACTTTTAAAGGTCAATTAACCATGTTAGAACATTGCTTTGAATTGATTATGATGTGTTACGACTAAGACATGGAGGCCATTTCTCATATTACAGGATTAGAAGAAGAAATTATGGGGGTGCAGAAATAGAAACAGAAAAAATGAACCTTCGAATGATGGTGTTGGAGTGCATTATTTGGGCCTAGAATGGTTTGGGCAGTGCAACAAACAGGCCCAAACACGGAGAAGTAAGCGGCGAATACGACGTCGTGAGGAGCGGAGGCTTTTCCCGAAGCAAGATCGGGAGAGACAGGGCATTTGAAAGAGAAGTGTTGTTCCGATAAATCTGTTGCAGCGAACAAACAAAAAGGAAAGGATGATCAGCATTCTCACCCAGGTACGAATTCCTCTATCAAAACATGATCAGTTTAGGTTTTTGTTTTCTTTCAATTTAAAGGTGAGAATTTTAATGGTGGATTTTGGTTTGAAATAGGAACGGCTTCTGGGAGCTTCACTGGGAGTGGTATTGACGGGGGTGGTTGTGTTTGAGCAACGCAGATACATCTACTCCTCTATTTCCCAAAACCAATCTCAGGTACTACTCGCTTTTCCCCTCTTTCTTTACCTTATTCCTGTCTATTCAGTTTATCTAATTGCGTAGATGGAATCACCGATGCTAGATACACCAAATGAATTCACATTGTTATTGACTCTTGATTGAATGAGTGGTGTGGTGTGGCCTGCGCTGGTTTTACTTTTAAATTATAACTGCCATTCAAGTTTGGGCTGTCCTTTTTCTTATATACAAAACAATCCACAATTCGTTGTGTTTTGGAAGGGCTATTTGTTCGTTGTGTTTTATTCTGTGGTATGCTAAATGTTGTACATTTAATTTTTGTTAAAACTGGGTTTGGAAACTTTCACCTCAAGATTGCTTGTTGAAAACTTCATTTTATTTTTCTGCGTCTACAGACCCCTTTTTTTGTAAAATCTTTTTTATGGTATGTAGGGGTGCACTCGGGGAGCTGAAACTTGCCCCCGGGAATGCATTGAGTTACCTAAACCACCTCGTTGCTACATTTTTATGTTGTTGGCTAAACTGTTACATGGGAATAATTCCAAGGAAGAGATGGAATTGTTCACAATGTTCATGTTTGTCGTTGTGCATAATGTGAAGTTTTCCGGAGAATAAATATAATGAGACACAAGGTTTAGATAAGTTTGTTTTTTTGATGAAGATATCTATATGCATCCGAATCCTAAACTATACAGGAAATTAATAAAAGCCTAACTCGCTTTTACAGTAACTTGCACAATAGTTTGCACTTACATGTGCTTTATTATTCTTATGGAGATATCTCTTATACTTGGAATTTTGAATTACCGTCTAATTCAAACTACACTTTCCTGAGTTGCTCTATATTTGAAATACCGATCATTCATTCGTGTATGGTCACCCTTGAGAGTTAAACATCTCAAGTTTGAGTTATATGTTTAGAGTATGATTTGGTACTTTTAAATTATAACCTTTCAGCTTTCACTCTCTACCAGGTCAGAGAACCTATATTTGGAAAAAAATCACGTTCTGAATTTGCTCATAAGTGGAACAAAACAGTGGATCAGACATTTGGACCTTTGATAAAGTCCCTCAGCTCACGCGGATGGTAGAAATGTTATGAGCAAATTTATTTTAATATATCTCTTGTAATTGTGATATCAAAACATACCATACATGGCCTTATTTTACCTTGACATTTTAGATTTTTAAACGGTTGTGCACATGGACACACCAGATGATGTTTGAACACCAATGTAATGTATTCTGCAATACTTGGGTGTTGCTTTAATATTTGATCAACATACTTGATTTTTCTTCCTTGCAGCACACTAATATCTGAATATGAGAATTTACTTACGTTGTCCTTATGAATTAGCATTCCCTAGTTGCCTATTGCCAATAAATTGTAAATGCACTTAATGATTTGCGCACTGATAAGCAATGTTTTGCTGTGATTATATGGCTTTGGAGTGTGGACAGTTTTCATGTTCAAGTTCTACGAGGAAAGCTATTTAAATGAATGAAACAACAGTTTAGAATTTGAATGGAAATTGACCACCTTTGTTGGGAAATTGATAAGAATATCAATAGTTCCCAGAGAATAAGTCATTTCAACGTTGTTTTAATTTTTATTCAGATACTTATGGGAATGTCTTCGTTGATGAAGTGTAACAGTGAAACATGAAGATCTATTTTATCGTATGTTTCTTTTAGTAAAGTAATTTTTTAATTTAACTTTGTCAATATAAAATTGGTAGCAGGAACTTTTATAGACTGCAGAAGATTGTATTCCTACGGGCTTGACTGTCTGCTACATACTTTACTGTAGTAGCTGATGTTGATGTGATTAACCAGATAGGATAAAATCTTCGGTTTAGTATCACAAACGAGAAGCCTGTCAAAACTGTGAATAAGTTCATCGATTGTCTGCTTGCAGTGAGTTCAGGATTCATGTTCGTAACTTATGTTGAGAGATGATAGGAGCACATTTTTTAACACTCCTTCCAATACAAACTCTTCGTGGGTTCACGTGAATTTCAACCAATTAGAATGTGTTTAAAGGTAGTTTTAGAATATAAGTTTTTAGCACTCTTTCTGTGTGTTTGATTCTGTCCAGATTCTGTGATAGACCTGCTATTTTGTGTCTGATATTGCCTCGCGTTGAACTATGTTATTATTTTCAGTAGATGGTAAGAAATTGGAAACACTTGACTATAATAACTGTGAAAACATCCATATTTGATATTAGTCACTATGACAACCGTAGTTACATTGTTAATCATGAACACTGGAAATGGAACTATTGCTAACAAATAAGAAAATAAGATACACACATATGGTTAAAGAAACGATTTTTTGGAAACTTAGGCAAAGTGGAAGAGTATTTATGCCTTGTTCTAAGCTTGGTTGTGATGTGATTAAACAAAAGCACATCAAGCATGAGATTGAGCACTACTACTTGCTCGATTCATGTTGGCTTGGCGAGTGACCTTTACATAGTAGATTCCCATAGCTAAAAGCACAACAAAAGCAAAAACAGTGATAATGGCAGCTACACCCCCAGCTCCGATTTGTTTCCCACCTTTCTGCATTGCTGAAGCTTTGTTTTGATATATTTGAGTGCCATCCACTTGAGCTGCTAGAGGCAGTGGTGAACATTTGGATGCTGCACACGAGTCTCTACTCTGAGGCTTTTGAGCATTGGGATGAAAAAAGTCATATGCTGCTGGTGGAAAAGCTATGGGACTCTCATAAGCAAGCCCGTGAGGGGCCCTTTCTTGCCCTCTAGCAATAGATAAAATTGCTAGAGAAAGGAGGAAGAGGAAGGAAAAACCAATAGAACTCATGTTTCTCTTTTGTTTTGTGTAGATCACTTGAAACCAGAGAACGAGATAGCTTTTGGATAAAGCTTGTAGGTGGGTGCTCTGGCTTTTATAAATGTGTTGAGGTTCTGAACAAATGGTTGTTCCTTGGAGTAATTATAATAGAGGGAACATAATTGTGGATTTTGCTTTCAACAGACCCTAACCCCAACATTGAATCATTTGCTATTCCCAAACTGCCCATGGCTATATGTTACACACGTATATAAATGGTTCACAATGACACCCCTTTAAAGATTGCATTGATTGAAGCAGCAGTGGCATTACTGTCATAATTGTTCTGATAACAGCACAATCTTATTGCTTTATTTATTAGCTAGAGGTGGCTCAAGTGTACTTATTTTTTCATGATTGTGCTCAAGTGTCTTACTCTAATGCATACAGATACAATACAGAGTAAGCACAAAGAAGATTAGAACATTAATTGGCACCCTTGCATAATTAGAGCAATAACTTCCCATCTCAAGAGAGTGGGAAAAAAAATCTGCATATGTGCAAGTATTTCAGCATGACACTATTAGGCTTCTCATACTTTATCACAAAAAAGTTTTGTACTTTGCTTTGTCCCAAAGTGGAAGACAATAATTAATTGTAGCATAAGGTTGGCTTAGCTTAGAGGGCCAGCAAAGGGCATTGCTGGCCTGCTCCGTCACATTATTGCTAGGGCACAAAACGCATGCAAGAATTGAATACCAAATGCATTCTGTTCTTCATTAGCCACACACACACTATATGTGAAAATCATAGTGATGTTAATTCAAAATCATCTCAGCTTTCATGCTTTCTCCACTTTCTCTATGCCTCCTATTGTGACTCTCTTTAATCCTTCCTTCTCCATGGCAGCACTCAGAGATTCTCTATCAGAAGTGTCAAAATCTGCTAATTCAAATCTTTTCATTCATGTTGAGTTTTGGTAAAATGGCAGTAAAACATTTTAATTCATATTTTGTTATTAAATATATTAAAATCAATGAAATATTGGAATACTCAACTATATGACTCATTGAGATTGCGGTATAAGATTAAATCACAAACAATTATATTTAATTGTATATACTCAACAAATTCCTAGGCATTAGATAATTTTTTTTAGTAAGCTAATCATTAAGAAGTGTCAAAATAGTTAAGATAGAATAAGGCAAAAAAAAAAATTACATGAAAAGTGTGTGAGTAAAAAAAAAAGGAAAAGGTTTTTTTTTTTTTTTTTTAAAAATTTAATTTTTTTTAAAAAAATTTTTATTTTTTTTTTTTTTTTTTTTAATTAAAAAAAAAAAAAAAAA
>Ga0214543_1001103_pt1 | contig 50591 bp, 27 predicted proteins | sample CNSS2metaG_FD_160094 | JGI IMG/M metagenome (GOLD analysis project Ga0214543, IMG submission 160094) | Root nodule microbial communities from cowpea collected in UCLA plant growth center, Los Angeles, California, USA - CNSS2 | ecosystem: Host-associated > Plants > Roots > Nodule | place: USA... | reverse complement strand
GGTATTTTTCTGAATTAAAGTTTAGCGGGTACGGGTATCCACGGGTACGGATACTATGATACCCGTACCCGCCCCGTTAACATGCGGGTATCAAAAATATCCGTACCCGCGGGTAGCGGGTATCCATTTTTAATATCTATTTCCTACCCGTTGCGGGTTTTATTCGCGGATACCCGCGGGTACGGATTTTTTTGACATCCCTAGTCTTAACCTTCAATCAAAATGACCAGGATTGACCTTCAGCTTGGACAGGCCCATCTCGACCTAAGTCGAGTTTACTTGATCGAATTCGGAGAAATTTCAGTTGGCGCAAACTAGGCCAAATTCAACCAAATTTTGGTTGGGGTCGACTTTGTTGAAATTCGGTCGGGCCAACTTGGTCGAATTCCAGACAGTGTGGACTGGGCAAAATTTTGGCCTCGATTGCAATTAGACCAATTGAAATTTAGCCAAATTCGATTGTATTCGGCGGAGTTGGTCCGATCCAAAATTTGATTGAATCCGACCAGGTAAATCCAGATCAAAATTTGGCCAAATTCGACTGAATCAACCCATCTCGACAATCGGCTCAGGCTTACCCATCTTGATAATTGTCTTGAGCTGCCCGACCTCTGCCTTAGGCCCCATCTTTACCTTTGACCTGACATGGCTTGTCTCGACCTTTGGTTCGGGTCGACGCGAGAAAATTGGTTTGATCTTTGAGTCAGATTAAATGTATTGTTTTTAACAGTTAATTAAAATATTTTAGTGGGACCAAACCGATCTTACCCAAACCCACTTGAGAGAGGGCTTTAGGTGTTGGGATTTTTTTTTGCCCCCAAATTTGGAAAAACCTTGAAAAGAGTTTAATGAAGGGTGAACTAAGGTTGATCCATGGATCATTTGCCAAATTGACACCTCCAATAATAAGAGGTGTGTTGAATAACTCATTAATAGATAATAATTATGAATAACTCTATACCATATTACGAAGTAACTCGACCAAATTCTTACTCCTAAGTAAGGCGAGGTTTGTCTTTCCTCCTATACTCATAAACTTTTGATTATAGCTGATACGTGGAAATTGTAGAATTAGTAAATAACTTATGGATAATTGCAATGATTTTGTGATGTTGCAGAAAGATTTTATAGAAGATTGGAGTCCTGTGGCACTAAAAGCAGGGAAAGACATTGTTCCAAATGTGGTTAAGGCCGTGGAAATTGCAAGGGAGCGTGGCATGCTCATAGTTTGGGTAATAATACCCAACCTTAATAATATTACAAAATCTATCAATAATATTATACTCGAATAACAATAGTTCAATATTTTAATTTCATAATAAAAACGAAACAAATCCTAATAATAGAGTGTGATAGTACATTAATGTTAAATAAAAAATATTGATCTGTGTTCATAAAGACATAAGTCCTTTAAGGTAAACATAATTAATGTTTTTTCTTATATTACTTTGAAATCATACTGAACAATGTCTCTGACAACGTTTTCAGGTAGTACGAGAAAACGATCCCCTAGGAAGAGATGTTGAGCTTTTTCGTAGGCATTATTATACAGAGAGGAAAATTAAAATAGGGTGTAAAGGAAGTGAAGGTGCAGCATTGGTTGATGGGTTGGTAATCAAAGAAGAGGATTATAAACTTGTTAAAACCAGGTTCAGTGCTTTCTTTGCTACACACCTTCATTCAGTTCTTCAAGCTGCAGCAATTCATAATCTCGTAATCACCGGTCAGTGTAATAAACTTAATGTCAACGCATCATTTATTATTGAAAGTCTCACATCGATCAGTGATAAAGTCGGTCTAAATAATGTTAATTTAGAGTATATAAATAGATATATATCTCATTTTATAAAGTTGAATTCACTTTTTAACATATTATCAGAGTTATGATATATACATCGACATGAGAAGATATTAAAAGTTCCATATCTTCATCTCTATATATATACATCAGCATGAGAAGATATAAAAAGTTCCATATCCTCATTTCGATTTTATAGAGTTGGATTAAGTTTAAAATCCACTTAAATTGACCTCACATTAATGCTTTGTTGTAATTGAAGGAATTCAAACTCCAAATTGTATCAGACAAACTGTGTTTGATGCTGTGTCATTGGACTATCCAAAAGTGAGTGTTATTGTTGATGCTACTGCAGCAGCCACACCAGATGTTCATCAAGGTATGATTTTCAGTTTCTGTCTGACAAAAGATCTGCATAATCGTACGAGGAAATACCCTTTTGCAATGGAAATTTATGTACATGATTTTGGATGGTTTCAGCGAATTTGTTTGACATGGAAAATGTTGGAGTTGCAACCCCGACTTTACAAGAATGGAGTGAAGCCAAAGCTTGATCTATAGAGAAAACAACTTTTGGTGCTTTTCTGTGTTCAATTCCATGACTCAAAGGTGTTAGTTGATCAAAGTGGATTACTCGATCTTGTTGCTACTAGCTCCTCTATGAAAGAATATGAATATTCAAATGTATTATTAGTGTTCTTCAAATTGGAAATGTTGTGATACTCGATGCAACTTCACGATAATAATTCATTCAAGTTAAAACGTAATTTGAAATTGCTTCTATATAGGGATACAAATTGATTTCTATTATGGTAAAAAAAAACTTAATTATTATTTTGATCTTCTATTATGGTAGAAAAAAGACTTAATTATCATATTGAACCTTTTAAAGATTTAGAGGACCAAATTGAATTAAAAAATAATAAGGAGATCAAAATGAATCAATCCAACAAACAAAATGATAATTAAACTTAAAAAAATATTTAATTATTTTGGTAGAATCAATTTTTATGTCAAAAATACAATAGATTAAAACTGAAAAAAAAAAACCCGACTTTTCTAAGTTAGTATAAAACTGTAAAGATAAAAAGTTGTAAACATAAATTTATCTACTTAACTGAATTCCATAAAATGAAACAAAACTAAATTCCACACATTAAAAAGCCTAAAATTAAGGTGGAAGCGTGTTGTTTTATCCTAATGTCCTTATTATGATCCGAATTAAAATTCAGGTTTAGTTTTCATTTTGTTTTATAAAACTTAGCTCAAAACATATTTGTATTAAATTTTTAAAATAAAAATGCTTTTAATTATAAATATTTGTCTAATGTAAAAAAATAATAAATTAAATGTATAAATATCCTAACTTATATATATAATAATTTTAAAAACTTATTTTGAGTATTCACATTTATGGCAAAGAATTGAAACTAAAAAAAAGAAAATACCATGTATAAATCTAAGAAAACAAAAAATTCAATGTAAGTACCTGTATTAACTAATTTTCTGATTTGGTAAATTACTGGATTCTAATTGAAAACACTTGCCACAACACTTATAATTTGAATAAGCCATTGATAATGGAAGAACATAAGAGAGGTTCTGTTGAAACATCATTGACTATTGTAATCGAAGAAGATGGAGAAACAGACATGTGTATTTCATGTGTATGTGCTGTCTTTGTTTTGTTGCTTTAGGAGAAGGTAAGTAATTAACTAACAGTGGCAGATCAATGGAGAAGGAGGTTGAGCTTTGTTCAGCTCAACCCCAAATGGCTTCTCAATTCCAAGGGCGTGCTAAGGGTGGTCTCGTTACCATGCCTTTCATCATAGGTTTTGTGTTCTGTTCTTGTGTCCCTTAACTCAACCTTAGACTATGTTCTTGCAGATGCTGTTTCGTTTTATGTTGTTTGTGTTTTCTTTTTTTTGTGTGTTGACTTGATGCAGTGAATGGCAGGAAATGAAGCACTTGCGAGAGTTGCAACATTGGGGCTTCTGCCCAACATGATACTGTATTTGATGGGAAATTACAATCTTCATTTGGGCAAAGCTACCCAGATTCTCCTGTTATCTGTTGCAACCACCAATTTCATGCCTCTTCCTGGGGCTTTCATTGCTGATTCTTATCTGGGTCGCTTCCTCGCTGTTGGTTTAGGTTCCTTCATCACTTTCCTGGTATGTATTATTGCGGATTAAAGTTTGAGATAGAAACAAAAACCAAAATCGTGATATAGTTTAGGGACAAAAAAATGTAGTTAACCCTATCTATGATATCAAGTACTGAAGAATAATCTCGTATCTGTGCATTTAGTCTAAATTCAACTTCCAAAGTATCGTTAGGGTTGTGGTTACTTGGAAGATGGGGAAATATTTGGAATGTTTCATGATAATTACCGAGTGATGATGACTAATTAGTACTGTTTTCACTGCTAATAACAGGGAATGGCACTATTGTGGCTAACAGCCATGATCCCAGAGGCTAGGCCTCCTCATTGCAATTCTGAAACTGAAAGATGTGTTTCAGCAACATTTTGGCAAATGACAGTGTTAATCTCTTCCCTTGTTCTCATGTCCATTGGAAACGGTGGCCTTTCATGTTCCCTGGCCTTTGGTGCTGACCAGGTGAATAGAAAAGATAACCCTAATAATCAGAGGGCATTGGAGATATTCTTCAGCTGGTACTATGCTTCCTCAGCCATATCAATCATAATTGCCTTCACTGGAATTGTGTATATCCAAGATCATCTTGGATGGAAATTAGGTTTTGGAGTTCCAGCAGCACTCATGTTCTTGTCCACTTTTCTCTTTTTTCTGGCTTCTCCACTCTATGTAAAGCATAAAACACACAGCAGCTTGCTCACTGGCTTTGCCCGTGTCGTTGTTGTAGCATGTAAGAACAGGAAACTTCGATTACCACATAAGATCTCTGATGGAATGTATCATCATAACAAGGACTCTGATCTAGTTGTTCCATCTGATAAACTAAGGTTGAATTGAATCACATTACTCACTTTATGAAATAGTGATAAATTAATAAGCTTCTGCTGATGTTGTGTTTTCTTTTTCTTCCAGGTTTCTGAATAAAGCTTGCTTCATCAAGGACCCTGAAAAAGATATAGCCTCTGATGGCTCAACCCTGAATCCATGGAATCTGTGCACAGTTGATCAAGTAGAAGAACTAAAAGCTATTGTAAAAGTTATTCCTCTGTGGTCTACAGGGATCATGATGTATCTTAACATTGGAGGCTCATTTGGATTGCTGCAAGCTAAATCCCTCAACAGACGCATCACTCCAAACTTTGAAGTTCCAGCTGGTTCTTTGGGAGTAATCATGATATTCACAATTTTCATTTGGATAGCTGTTTATGACCGTGTGATCATTCCTCTAGCATCAAAGCTCAGAGGCAAACCAATTAGGATCAGTTCCAAGACAAGAATGGGTCTTGGGTTGTTTTTCTCTTTTCTCCACTTGGTTACTGCAGCAATTGTTGAGACTATAAGGAGAAGGAGAGCAATTAGTGAGGGACATGTTGATGACACACATGCAGTGTTGAACATGTCTGCAATGTGGCTTTTTCCTCAACTTTGCTTGGGTGGCATAGCTGAAGCATTCAATGCAGTAGGCCAGAATGAGTTCTACTACAGTGAGTTTCCAAAGACCATGTCAAGCATTGCTTCTTCCTTTTTTGGTCTGGGAATGGCTGTGGGATATGTGTTATCTTCTTTACTATTCCATGTTGTGGAAAAGGTTACTTCAAGAGGAGAAAATGGTGGATGGATCTCAGATAACATTAACAAGGGTCATTTTGACAAGTACTATTGGGTTCTTGTAACTCTCAGTGCTGTCAATTTACTCTATTATCTAGTATGCAGTTGGGGTTATGGACCTACTGCAGATCAAGAATCAAAGGTAAATCAAGAAAATGGTTCCAATGAGGAAGAATTGCCATTAATTGGAGCCAAGACTGAGGGTTCATTTGATAAGGTATCACAGGTTGGTGAAGAAATTTTAAGAACTTCATCACATAAAACTGTAACTGATTAAAATGAGTTTTATTGGTTCCAATAAAAACCAGTGTTGGTGTTTGATCAGGCTACTGAAACCAGTAGCTGGTTTTGTATGAGGCAATATTTATAAAGGAATCTTTGAGGTACTGAATTGTTTCATTTTTCTGTATTCTGAACCTTCATTCTCTGACATACATAGATTATGTTTGGCAATAAAACTAGCATAAAAGTTTACAAACTTGAAATCTTATTTTCTGGTTCAAAACTAAAACCATGAAGTGAAATTAGCTTTTGAAGTAGTTGATAAAGTGATTGGTAAAATAAGTACCTTGTTGATTTAACCCAAGTTAATTGAGTTAACACAATTCAGGAGAATGACACAAAACAAAAGTATCAAGAAAAAAAAAATGAAAGAGCAAACAAACTTGATGTGATTTAATTAAAGTGTTAAGAAACTTTAATGCAGGATTCATCATTAACAATTTTTTCTTTTTTCTTTTAGAATTATAAAAGATTGAAGATTATAACTCGAATACAACACTACAATTTCTGTCTCCACATTCATTGACTTATGGGCTTGCTGGGTTGGCAACAACAGTCATGACATAAGCAATTAATATGAACTCAAATTTCAGAATTCATATAAAATCATGATCATAATTTATTAATTAATGAATTGAAACATCATTTTCCATTTACAGTTTTTTCACCATCCAAAAATATCACTGCCAGGTATCAATTTATTTTTCATTACTCTTTCATGAAAACACATTTGGAATACAGTGTTGGAAGTCCTTCATCGACTAGAGATAAAACCAATTCCAATTTACAGTATATAAATAGGTGCAATCCTCACCTTATAAGTCGGTTTTGTGGGATTAAATTAGACTTAAAGCTCACTTCTAACATACAGGAGAGTCAATTTCTGGGAGTTGTTATTGGTTTTATGTTTTGAGTTGTTCTTCTTCTTAAGAGGAAAAGAAGATCAAGAAAAAAATGAGACAGGTACAAAATAGAAATATATATTAAAAGAAGTATTTAGATAAATAAAAATAAGAAAAAAAATGAATTTGAGAAGCCAAAATCAAACCTTTTTCTCTTCTGATATATTAATTATCAAATATTTCTATATAATAAATAATCTTAAGTGAACTTGAAATCCATAGTTCATACATTGGAATAATCACATTTACATTTTCTCGAGACTTTGATATACGGCAATCTTATTCCTTCACATAGTAGTTAGTTTTTGTTTCGTCGTTTATAATAGTTTCTTCCACCGATTAAAAAATTTGTTTGATGTTATTATTATTGCTTGATATATAATGTTTTTTACATGCTATTTTAAATTAATAGTTTATAGTTTTGTGTGTTTATTATATTTTTAATTATTTTTTAGTTTATACGTATATATATATATATATATATATATATTTCATTTTCTTTTTTTACTCATAAAGTAATATTTTATACACAATTTGGAATTTTCTTTTTTTATATTTTTATTAGATAGGATATATCGATAATAAATAATAAGTTATTTTGTTTTTATTTTTAGCTTTGAACATTTTTACATTGTTCTATTTTTTTATTCATTATAACATTATTTTATTCTTCTGAAAAAACACACACACACACACATAATTTTAAATCTGTCGATTCCTTTGCTTTACCAAACATTTATGCGTATAATTTAAGCAACTAATTAGTTGAATTATTAGTTTTTCAACTTTCTATGAATCTCGCATATAATCTTGACTTATTATAATAATTAGACCGACATAATTGAAAAGAAATTTCACTATTTAATTTTTAAAATGAGTAAAAGAAGAAATATAGACTTAAAATTAGTAATTTAGGGTTATAATATTTTATACTTCTTTTACAAATCAACTCATACATAGCTATTAAAGTCCCACACACTATCTAAATATAAATACCTTTCTATTAGTCTAATTTTACCAACTTAAGGACTATAACACACTTTAATTAAAAGTAGTATGTTCTGATATCATTTATAGGCTTCTAAAAACATCAAATTTGCACTTTAATAAGTGTGTTTTCTTTTGAGTGTTCACTTTGCAGTTCCAATTTAATATTCTTAACATTAATTTCCTGAATAAAACATTATATTAAAAAAGTATATGTCACAGTTTATGACTATGACCTTTATTTTCCTCTTTTGTCAAATTTTGCTTTCTAATACTAAAGTTTTGCACAAACCAAATTTTCAACATCTTACTTTTTTCAAAGAAAACAATGGAGACCTTACACATGATCCAAAAAAAGAAAGGAAGGTTGCTTAGGTAAGCAATTTAATTTTAGAAGCTTACGTATACAATAAAATAAAAGAGAAATGATAATTTTACAAAAAAAAAAATTGACAAATTTTGACAAATAACCATTTTTAGTAAAAAATAAATAAATTCTAAAATTTTATTACTTTATATTTTTGTAACTTTCAATAAAAAAAATTAAAAATTACTCTATTTAGTAACTTTGTTATTGTCAAAAAATTATTTTTGAAAATAAAATATTTATCATAATTTTTACACAGCCTATAATAAATGTTCAATAGTTCCAAGTCTAGTGAGATAAGGTTGTTAAGATATATTGTTTGTTAGTATAGTTGAAGTTGGAATGGAAAGGATATTCTGAAAGTGAATTTTTATTTTCTTTGTCTTCAAATAGAGAAATGAAAAAGTAATTCTAAAGATGATTTTTTTCTCTCTTATACTTTATCGAAAACGTGTTCTAATATATTTAATGGTTTCACATTCAAGTTGAATTCTCAATAAATATTTTGAAAATGTAAAATAGATGTATATAAATTTTAGAAATGTCAAATATATAAAAATATTTTAAAAATGTCAAGATAGATGCGTATAAATTTGAGAAATATATTAAAATTTTATAAAATTATTTATATATTAATATGCATATTGAAAAAAAAATTGGGAGTCAAAACCTCCTATACTATAGTCTTCTAAGATTGGTCCATGTCCATATTATTTTATAATCAAAGTTAAAGATAATTTAAATATTCATTATTTTCAAAATAAGACTAAAAGGGGATTTTGAATTGTAGACAATAATTTATTCTAATAATATTATCGCAATGCATATCAAAGCATACTTATAAAATTTCACTTAAACTAGTTTAATTAAACTAAAAAAAAGTAAGATTGACTGATAATTATTTTGTTCAACTAAGGCAGAGTCATTATTTTAGAAATGAATAATGAGTATCTATGGTTTTGTGGTTTTGATAATGTATTATGCAAATGTTTTTTAGTCTTTATACTACTAAAAAAATTCATATTTCCTATCAATTTTGTTTTAAAATTTTTTTCGTAGAAAATATTTACAAATTTTGTTGTGAAAAAAAAATTGCAAGAAATTATTACCAATTTTTTTACAAAATATTTTGTATAAAACACTTTTCGCAACAAATTTTGTAGAAAATACTTATAAATTTAATAATTTTATAGAAAATGATTATTCACGAAGAAATTACCTTCCAATTAAGATTTTTAAAAAAGATGGCAGAAAAAGTTTTTTATTTTTACAATTTTTTTTAACAATTTGCAAATAAATTTCATATAATATAAAAATTTCTAATAGTTTCAGGAATATAATAAATTTTAAAGAGGAAAGGCAAAGTGTAACGCACTACAAATTTGCCTTTTGAAATTCAAGTAGACCAGAAAATAAAGCTGAGATGAGATGATCACAAGATTCCAAAACACTAGCAAAATTACAAACTTTCCTTTCATGTCCTTTTCACAAAGTTTTAGGTAAAGTAAACTTCTTCTCTTTTTCACTAATTTTATATTTATAAATGGTCTTTTTTTAGAGGCAACGGTTTCTAAAAATTATAAAATGATTGATTGAATGAACGAGATTGAGAAGAAACTAATTGATGGAGAAACAAAGAAAGGTTGATGGGAAATAGTATATGTAAAATGTTTTTTGTTTTGTATGAACATCAAATAGATTCTTTTTGTTTGTCTCATGTACAGAGCTCAAATTCTCAGAAGATATTAAAAATATATATATAATAAATAATAAATAATTTTTATTTTATCGATTGTAAATTTTCTATTAATTATACGTAAGAATAAAGTGATGGGTTTGAATCTATTAAAAAATTCACACTGAATTAGAGATATAACATAATTAATAAATTAAAAATGGTAAACTGTTTTTACAATTCTTCTGTTAAAGTAACAAAATTCATACCCCATAGTTGATTAAAATCAGAAAGTCCCACTTTGACATTTACTTGCTAAATTTGATTATTAGCATTTGAAAAAAATTGCAGTGAAAATATGGTGCATCATGCATCTGATTCATGTATGTGATGAACAAAGCATTATTAACATTACCTCATACATTGTAAGTATCGTTGGACAGTGATAACATAGAAAATGTTTGCTATAAGTAACATGTTCTAACAGAGACACACAGAAACAGAAACATGGTACTTTCGAGCTCTTGCAAGTTCTGACATTTTTATCTGCTGCATGAAAACTGGTATTTAAGAGCTCCCAAACTCTGTGTTTGCATTGTGAAGGAGGCAACAATGGAGAAGCAAGTGGAGCTTTGTTCGAGAGAAGTTGAAATGATGGCTTCACAACACATTCAACGACCACACAAGGAAAAGGGTGGTTTTGTTACCATGCCTTTCATCATGGGTAAACAAAAACATTTTCTGGTTTGGTTTGGTTTGGTTTGGTTGCTTCAGATTGATGGATTCTCATGGTTTCTGGTTTTGGTTGTTTGTGTTGTTGCAGCAAATGAGGCACTTGCAAGAGTTGCAACATTTGGTCTTCTACCAAACATGATACTGTATTTGATGGGGAGTTACCATTTTCATTTAGCCAAAGCAACACAATTGCTTCTATTGTCCTCTGCAACAAGCAATATCACACCACTCGTAGGTGCTTTCATTGCTGATTCTTACTTGGGTCGATTCCTCTCTGTTGGGTTAGGATCCACCATCACTTTCCTGGTACTCTTCAAAAACTTTAGATTCTCTGCTGGTTTTTCTGTATTATTCTTCTGTTGTGTCTTCAAAATACATTGATAATCACATTTTTAAAGTACCAAAATAGTATCTTTCTAATGTTAAGTAAAGAACAACACCGAAAAAACCAGTTTGAGCGTTACAAGATATTCAAAACATTGATTTTATCAAAACTTGTTTTGTTCTTTGAACAGGGAATGACACTCTTGTGGCTAACAGCAATGATTCCACAAGCAAAGCCTCTTCCTTGCAATCAAGAACCTGAAAGATGTAACTCAGCAACAACTGGGCAAATGACAATGCTAATCTCTTCCTTTGCTCTCATGTCACTTGGAAATGGTGGTCTTTCATGTTCCATGCCATTTGGTGCAGACCAGGTCAATAAAAAAGATAACCCCAAAAACCAGAGGGTCTTAGAAACATTTTTCAGCTGGTATTATGCTTTCACAGCTTTTGCTGTCATAATAGCCCTCACAGTCATAGTTTACATCCAAGATCATTTTGGGTGGAAACTGGGTTTTGGAGTTCCAACAGCACTTATGTTCATGTCCACTTTATTGTTTTTCATTGCTTCTCCACTTTATGTAAAGAACAAAGTTCAGGGCAGCTTAATCACTGGTCTAGTACAAGTAATTGTTGTGGCCTATAAGAACCGGAAGCTTCCATTACCACCAAGGAACAACAACTCAGCTGAAAAGTACCATCGTAGGAAGGACTCTGATCTTCTTGTTCCTGATGAAAAACTAAGGTCGATAACATAACACTATCATTATTTTATCATGTTATGTTGTGCTTATTCTTATTCACTGGATCAAAAAAATATGAACTTTTGCAATGCTTTGTTTTCCAGGTTTCTGAATAAAGCTTGCATCATTCAAGATCCTGAGAAAGATATAGCCTGTGATGGATCAGCCACGGATCCGTGGAGTCTCTGCACAATAGAACAAGTGGAAGAACTAAAAGCTATTATGAAAGTTATTCCTCTGTGGTCTACAGGGATCATGGTATCAGTTAACATTGGAGGATCTTTTGGAATACTGCAAGCTAAATCCCTCAACAGGCACATCAGTTCTAACTTTGAAGTTCCTGCAGGTTCTTTTCCTGTAGTGTTGGTGATTACAATATTTCTTTGGGTGGCTCTTTATGACCGTGCCATTATTCCTCTAGCATCAAAGATTGTAGGAAAACCGGTTAGGATCAGTGCCAAGAGAAGAATGGGAATTGGATTGTGTTTCTCTTTACTCCATTATTCAACTGCAGCAATTGTGGAGACTATAAGGAGAAGAAGAGCAATCAGAGAGGGACATGTTAATGACATGCATGCAGTGTTGAATATGTCTGGAATGTGGCTTGTTCCTCAGCTTTTCTTGGCAGGAATGGCTGAATCATTCAATGCAATAGGCCAAAATGAGTTCTATTACACAGAGTTTCCCAGAACTATGTCAAGTATTGCTTCTTGCCTCTTTGGACTTGGAATGGCTGCAGGAAACTTTTTATCTAGTTTGATTTTCAGCACTGTGGAACATGTTACTTCAAGAGGAGGAAAAGAAGGGTGGGTTTTGGATAACATTAACAAGGGTCGTTATGATAAGTACTATTGGCTTCTTGCTCTACTCAATGCTGTTAATATACTGTATTATCTGGTATGCAGTTGGGCTTATGGACCCACAGTTGATCAACTATCTATGTTTTCTGAAGAAAATAGTTCAAATGAGAAACCATTAACTCAAAATGGCACTGTGAGCAAGGCATCACATTCACATGACAGTGAAGATATTGGCTTAAATGTGAAGAGTTAACTAAATTTGACAATGAATAATTATTGAGGGTCTATTGAAAAGGTTGTAAAAGTTAGTGAACACAATGGTTCAAAGGAAGAAGAGTTAACTGAAGTACCTGCAGATTCACAGTGAATAGAAAAAGTATATGCTTTACTAGTTGAGATGTTGAACTTTGTAGGAACATATACTACTTGGATAGCCATATTTATATATTTTCATGTTCTGATATGTAGTAGTTGCAGATATCAACAGCTAGAACATGATATTCATTGTTTAGAAGTAATTTCTACTTTAATAGAAGGAGTATCAATGAAACAGCTACAACATGTCACTTTTGATTGAAACAGTTTACTTTCACATGGTAGAAGAAAAGCAGAATCTGCATTAACAAAAAAAATGTAAAGGAAACATTGGTTAGAGTTTACTAGCTTGGTGTTTTGCATTCTTTGTAGATACTGCCATCCACAATTTTCCTAGAGCAACCAATTCTGCATTCTTCTTTTTTCTGACTTCCACAATCACTGAAGTTAAATCATCCTTCTTTCCAACAACCTTTGCTTCTATTTCAACCTCTTCCTATTGTTGGTAGGTAGAATTAATAAATGCATTTGTCTTACAAAAATTCACAAAAACTGTTACAAAAAGGTTAATCCATTCATACAAGAACACAAAATCTCTTAACAAAGGTCCATCTTTCAGAAAGTGGCACCTTGCGGTTCATTGCAAAACTCTGATATCATTGTTACGAAAAGGTTAACATGTTCGTCTAAGAACACAAAATCCCTTAACAAAAACCAAAGATATTTAGATGTCAAGATGAAGAGAAAACTACCTGAACCTTTGCCATTGAGAAGTATGAGATATTTAAGTCAAGAGTGACATGGTGACATTGGTTAAGTGTGTAGGGTGCAACACTTCCAACCATGTCTACTAATGTTGCTATTGCACTCACATGCCAGTTTCCACTTTCATCCTATAGAAACAAAAGCCATAACTGTGATTGATTCAGACATAACATAACCAAAAAAAAGGCTTAAAATGAAACACAAAGATGAATGCTTTATTACCAACAAGCCAGTGTGTATGATCATGTCACAAAGAAGAAAACCTTTGTGTGCTTTTACAAGCCGAAGACCCTTTGTGGTGGAAGTCTCTATCTGATTACCATAAGTTCCATCTGAGAGACCTTTTATCCATTTCTGAACATCCTCAAAACAACGATTTTTCTTCTCTTTCTCGATCATCGCAGAAAACCGACCGAAACAAAACTTTTCTCAATTCATAATTCATTTCATCATTCTTTCTTAAGGTTGTAAAAACTGGTTACAAAGTCAACTCTGTTTTATGACAAAGTTACAATACTTTTATATTTATTCAGTTCTAAACCAGTTTGGATTTTATGCGATTCGGTTTAAAAATGGTTTTGGTTTCAAAGCCCTCTAGGTCGAAACTGATTTTAAGAGTTAAAAATGATTTAATATTTAAAAAATGAGTTCAGAAAGAGATTATCCAATTTTATTTTTAAAAAAAAAATCTATGAATACATACTTTATTTAATGATTAAGACAATTAAATTTATATTTTATTTTTAAACACAATAACTTCTTTTTTTTAACATTTATACAATCTATTTCATTGCAAACTTTTAATTTGGCTGTAAGAGGTTTTAACTCTTGGTAAAGAATGAACATTAGTGTGAAAGTGCCGTATTTAGTGGAAACGATTGTTTGTGTATGGAACAGGTAGCATTTTTCACATTCTCTGATTTTGTTTTTCTTTGTTTATTCTAACCTTTATTCATTAGATGAAAGTCGTGCCGTGTTAAGCTTTTCTTTTAAGCATGCGAGTTTCACGTAATGGTTGAAAACAGTGTGTGGAAAAAAAGAGAGCACGCGAGGATCACGTGAACTTTAATATTAATTTGTTTAAAATATCTAAGATAATAAAAACTACAAATTTAAATTAATTATTTGAGTACATTTATAATTAAACCTATTTATTAACTTAATTATATAAAATATGAAATAAAATATGCATATTTCAGAAATTAAATTTATTTTTATATCTTGTTTGCAATAACTAAATTGGTCTAAGTATATATTTTTATTAAGTGTAATACATATTTTAAAATTGAATAAATAGATATAATTTTCGTCTGACGACATTTATAAAATTTATTTCATTAAAGTAAAATAAAAAAGAATTACTTAGAAAAAGAGAAAAAAACATTAGTTAACATTATTAACGTTTTTAAAAACATTAGTTAAGCACGTCCTAAAGTATTCCAAAAGCAAGCAGAAAGCTGTAGAATTGAGGGGATAGAAGTTTAAGACCATTAAGTTTGATGAACATAAGTAAATTTTGAAGTGCAGAAGAAAAAGAATCGAAAACATGGGGGAAAAAACTGCCTCGTTACATTCCATGTTGCCTTTCTGTTTCAGTCGTCGAAACATAAGAAATAATCTCAAAACAATTTCAGCAAAAAATTACAGCACACTTTAACCCTTTGACTCTAATCCAGTGACTGGTTTTCTTGTCTCAGGTTTCTGCTACCATCAATAATACCCAGATGAATTCTATGAACCAATGGTCTCGGATCATGCAGGGGACAGCAGAGAAGCAACAAGCAAACCGGTTGTAATTAAAACCCAACCACCAGCTCTTGCAACAGTTTGAAAATAATAATATTACGAAATGTATTTCTCCTGCTGCTCTTGAAGTAATTTGGCAGATGATTTGGCATCCAAATATAATGAACAAACCTCTTCAAGATCCGCCTATAAATTTCACAATAATAATAATAATTCATAAAGTTGAAGATAAGCACGTAGTGAACATTATTTCAAATGCTGATATCAAATAGTTCAACTTCATTATTACCTTGCATATATTGTCTCTGCCATTCATTTTTGCTACAATGCTGGCAGGTGATAACAGTTGAACTGCATGCCTGGTAAGCAAGCAACAGGTGTAAGAAACATAAGGAAAAGTATAGGATAGGAGAACAGACAATCTAGAATATGCAGACCTTAAAGATGTTCGTTGTCCAATATCCCCAAGGAAAGCTAAACTTTCGTCATCCACCACCAGTTCCTCCACTTGAGCACGGATAGCTAGAATCTGTTGCACAGGTAAGTAGCATGTATGTTGGACATATCAAAATACATAACACTTAACATCTTTAAAGTATAGTCAAAGAAATATGAAGGTAATACTACCTGTATCATTTCAGCAGGACCGTAGATTTGTGTTCGAATGATCACCAACCGATCCAGTAGGTCAACAGGTATGCCGTGAGGACTGCTCATATCAGTTCCTCTGTATAAAAAAGCAGGCAATAATGTTCAAATTTAGCAAGGTGAGATAATTAAAATCCAACCATACCAATCTAACAACTAATCAATATGACCATTTACTTCAAGTTCACATTGATTGACGTAAAATTGTCAATTAAGTGTCAAATATACCCTAAACGTCAACGAGGGTCTACAAACAGACGCTTATTTTTCAATCTTTACTAGTGACAAGCATTGGAGTCTTATATGGACGAGAGTTAAACTCAACATCAAGGAGTTATTTGAAAAAACTAATAAGTCCCATGGTGAGACCTGCTATGATAAAAATACGCCAAGAATGACTGGCTACCAATCATCACACTGCATTCATTTTATTTATCAAAATTTACCACTGGACAAAAACTTTAAAAGGAACATTATTTTCATCGTACCTTACATTACATATTCCTCTATTAGTAGCAAATATTACTATTGGAGATAGGGAGCTCTCTAAAGCACGATTCAAATATGAAAAACACTCCATGTCTAACATATGAACCTGCAAAGAAGCATTAATACTTAATTATTTAGATGCATTAGTAATGCACTAATTAGTTAGTGAGAAGTTTAATGACACAGTCACCTCATCGATAAATAGAACTCCAGGGACAAGCTCTGCCACACCTTCATCAATATATCGATTGACAACCTGTCACCAACAAAAACAGTTACCCTCTTGTTTCCATATTATCCCCGCTTTTCTTTTACCTTTGGTTTCTTCTGGTTATAACTCACAAATATAATCTAATCAATCACCATTTTCAATTTATGTATAAAACATCTGTAACAATAGGTCATACATCCAATTGTCATTGGATGTATTTGGAGAAATTGTCAAGAGAAACCCTCATCTTTAGACCCTTAATTTTTCCCACAATTAATTAAAGAATAGACTAGAAACTTGTATCAGAAGTTCTGAAAATACCTTGTTAATTTCTTGTCTCAACTTGTCAGTGATTTCTGTTTTCCTGGGTTTCATCATCTGACCCATAAGAGATAGAATATCTTGTCCCCCTTGAGGTCGTGCATTGGCAGCATCCAGATCATGTAAGGTTACATCCTTTAAGAACAAGCAATTCAAATCACAATAAGAGATCAGAAATAAATAAATAATAATAATACTAAAATAGAAACTCTAAGAGGCATTACATTGATATAAAATTGGTTTCAAATAAAATACCTGAACAATCTCCTTTTTCTTGTGAACCTCTCCCTTGGGAAGTGGAACATACTCTTCTGCCTCAAGGTCAAACTCTGTAGCAAAAGCATCACTTCGACCCACCCTTTTTACAGCGCCACTATTTGCCTCAATGTATATAACATCCCCAACGGCTACCTGCACCACGTATGCAGAAGTCCCAAATCAAAACATCACACATTTGTTCACACAAATATTACATACCTTTAAAAATAAAACAGCCCCACACAAAATAAACCAAATAAATTAATAACTCATAACTAATTTACAAATGGTAGCACACAAAGAGCAAGAGGAAATCATAAACCTCACCTTTTCCTTGATCAAGGCATCATATATGGTGGGATCCAACTTGAGTTGCTTGGTTCCTTTCACTGTCTTCAATCCAATTATCACATGGCTAATACTTTTACCATAACCACCTGATACGCTCTCAGTTTCTTCGGGAGTGAGCTCAGTCACCTTATACAAGACCAGCAAAAACATCAACAACAATAGTTACAATGCACAACCAGTATTGATAAGAGACAGCAGCTATAAACTCACCTCTCCTTCATACACTTCCTTGTTTTCCTTTATACGCAGACCAATGGCCCGTCGAAAATTTTCCATGAGCACTTCAGTCTTCTTCACTTCTGAGGAGTACACTTCAGAGCCAACCATTGGACAGAATGGAACCTACAGAGTGGCATAAACCTTATTAACAGTGAAAATGACGGTAAAAACACCAAAATAAAAAAACAACGAGTTCAATAAATGGCTATACACCGAGTGTCATCCAATTAAAAAAAAATATATCCGTTGCTATGACTCGCTATGACTCTTAAGATCGTTATAACAAAAGTGAATGACAAAATTAACATATACAATATATACACAACGGTTTATAATTAGTTGAGAACGTTAAAATGTTTTACACTAACAGAACATAGTTTTCTTTTTCTCAAGCAAATAAAAAGCAGAAGAATGAATGTTGAACCTTGGTGCCAAGCTCTTGGCTTATCCCGAGTGCCAGTGCAGTCTTTCCGGTTCCAGGTGGTCCGGCGAGAAGGAGTGCACGGCCGGCCATCTTCTTCTGGCGAATCATGTCGACTACGAGACCGGAAGCTTCTCTGGCTTCAACTTGGCCGACGAAGCCGGCGGCAAAACGCGATGCTTTTCCACTCGCCTGAGCAACAATAATCAAACTAAAATTGAAACTGAAAATTGCAGACCTAACACAGAAGAGGATGAGAAAGAGGAAGGAGAAGGAACCTCGAGCCCTAGGCCTTTGATGTGAGTGTGAGTAGCAACACGCTGTTTCTTGGTGGTAGACTGAACCTCTTCTATTTTCATCTTCTCCATTTCTCTCACTGTCTCAGGTTTTGCACTTTGCAGCAGCGGACACAGAGCAACAACAAGTAACGAGAGAACGCGCTTGAAATGAAAACACAAGGGAAGAAGAACATGAATTCACTGGGCCATGGTCTAACCCAGGCCCATATACATAAACCGGCTTTGCTTCATTTTTTATGTCAGCTTCTTCGTGCACCTCCATATATTTCTTCCGGCACCTCTATATAAAGAAAATTCCTATTTTGATGAGGAAAAATCGAAGAAATATATGGACGTTCAGGAAGAAACTATCATTTTTCATTTCATTATTGCCTATTTCCTCGAGCACCTTTCTCGATTATTGTCTATTTGTGACTTGAAAATTTTTCCGATTGTAGAATCTAGAACTGATTGTGAATAGTAACGTTCAAATTTGAAATTTAAAAGTTTATTTTGAATTGTATAATTGACAGGTAAATTTATTTAAAAAAAATAATTTCTAATTGTCCAATTCATAATACAGCTTTAAAATAACTTTCAGTTTGTACAATACAGAATAGACTTTCATATTAAGAAATCAATTTTAAATTACTAATCTCAAAAATGACTTTTAAATTACATAATGTGAAAGTAATTCTAAAAGTTTATTTCAGATTGCATGAATAAGTAAATAATTTTTTCTTAAAAATAGAAATTGGCTTCCGGATTTCAAAGCCTATTATAAATTGAACAAACTCTTGTATAACAAAGACAAAAGAAAAACTTTAACGTTTATTGGAGCGGGCCCAAATTAAAAAGAAGTGTTAATCGAGGGGAGCGGGCCCAAAGTTAAAAGCAAGTGAAAATCCAAAATTATAATGATGAATACAAAACATATATAAGATAATGATATATTGATCATTTTTTTTAATCCATCATTTCAATTATTTATTTTGATAATCTAAGAATGGTTGAAACGATGGATTAAAAATATATTAAAATATTATTATCCAAATATATAAAATAATAGCTATTTTATTAAAACATTGGTTCCTTCATGTCCGTGTTAATTCTTGAATCTTTTTGTTAACTATTATTAGCATGAGCAACATATATTATTAACAATTTCCAGAGAACCCTTTCAATAACTCATTCCATTTTACAATAAAAATAAACTTAGATACTGAAAGACAGATAAGGGAGTACTAAAAAAACTGAATAGCTAAATATTACATTTTTTTTTTTACTTTTAATGAATGTTTTTCATTAAATACATTCAATCAATCACCTTCATAAATAAAGCTAAATTTGCTAAACTTACTGATATTTTTTTTTCCTTTATCTACCTCTCATAAAATGCTAAAACTTATTGAACTTAATAAATGAGAGAATACAGAGGTTTCTACTTCAATAAATAATTGGTGAAATTTTATTTGAGATTTCCACCATCTTTAAAAACTGGCTTCACAACATTAAACTTTGACCACTGAATAATGCTCAAATGGTGTTCACTGTTTCTGAAACCACCAGCTTCTTCAGCTCCTTTTTATTTACCTGAAATTTCACAGAAGAAACTATTAACTACTTTTCCATTCCAGAAGGCATGTCAAGGTGAAAAAATGGAAATTATGTTGACAAGAACAAAATAGAAGCAAAAGTAAATTACCTTCCCCATGGCATTACGAGGGAGTTTTTCCCACAGGATTAGTTTAGTTGGAATCTGACAAAAATATAAACAAATTATCAGAAGAGAATAATTATGCCTTGTTCGATAGCAAAGTAATTAGCAGCAAAGAAAAAACAGAAATGGTGCATTTTAATTGTTTGGTTGGGTATGAAAAATAAGAATTTTGAGAATAATTACCTTGTAAGGTGCAATTTTGTCTTTGGCCCATATGGTTAATTCTTCTAGGCTTAGAACAGGCTTTGATTCTTGATCTCTCTTCTTTTTAGCATCAGCATGTGGCACAACGATTGCACCTACAATCTCTCCATAGTCGTTGTCTGGTAATCCTAAAACGCAGCATTCTAAGATAGCTGGATGCTGCAAAAAATGTTCTGATTGTGAATATCAATATATCATCCCTTATATTCAACTCTTCCATGGAGAAAAAATGCAACAAATACATGGAGTTGATAACACCCCATCATAAAAAAATGGTAGCAACTTGCCTCTATGATTACTGATTCAATTTCTAATGCAGATAACTTATAGCCACCAGCCTTGATTATATCAGCATTAGTACCTGTTAAACACGTAGAGAATGTACAGAACGTTATTTTTAGTTTTATTTCTATCACAAACGTTTCCTCCAATGTTCAATTCTAGGTCTCTTAATGTTTATGCATGGTCAATGAAGATGAAATAGTTCAGTTCTCATGCATGTCCAAAGAAAAATATCAGGAAAAACCAAATTCTCTGGCTATCAGCAATTAGGGACAAAAGTTTTTGACAAACAGGTACACAAATTTAAGCATTTTTTTTCTCTTACTTCTTTTGTGATATTTGTTTTGGAAAAATGGGAATCACTTGGACAATTCTAGAAATTTTCAAACTGGATATGTAGTTATTAAGGCATGAGAATCATCCTACTGGATGCACTCAAAGTTCTCACTTTTATGAGCATACACAGAAATATAAATTTCCTTACGTCCTAAAATGATGTAATATCCGTCTTCATCTGTAGTAACTGCGTCTCCAGTCTTGAAGAATCCATCATCAGTAAATGATTCCTTCGTTATCTGCAGGGACATAGAAAATTTTCTCAGAAGTAGATATGATATCCTTTTCACCATTCCCTATATTAGGAATCTTGGACTTTTGGTTACTGAAATAATATTCTATTCATTTACTGTGTTCAATCTTTAGAATTCTGGAACTTGTGTTACTCAAATAATTGCTTACAGCCTGTCGGTAACAGATAGTGGTGGGGCATAACAGGAAAAGATTGTAGCATAATGTACATAAATCATCATGTAATGCATTATTTATACCTCAATAACAGTTTGGAGGAGCATAAAAAGTAAAAGGAACAGGTAACAATTATTACTAAATGATGATTTCTGAATCACTGAATAGAAGAACTTGAAAAAGTACCTCAGGAAGTTTCCAATATTCTTTAAACAATGAAGGGCTTTTAACGCAAAGTTCACCCATTACATTTTTGTCATTCTCACTCTCTTCATCTGCAATGATCTTGACCTGTCAAGCAGACAGAAATGTCAGCCTTAAAATTCCATAGGATATTTCTTTGACATTGAGTGTCCATAACACTTGAGACAACAACTCTAGGTTTTTAGTACAAATCTCATAGTATGCCAAACTAAACATTGAATGCGTCCTTCAAGTTTCAGTCATATATCACTTTATTGAGTGTTTAGAACAATAAATTTAGTTTCCTTAACCTGATTTGAAACTTGAGCACAGACCATTAGTTATTAAAGTCTCTACTACAGTGTAGTTTAGGCTATCTGATTTTGTAAAAAGATTATGCTGTAGTAGAATGAGAGATAAAACAGCCAATTTTCGATGGCAAGTAGCAGAGAACATCGTCAAGATCAACTAACCTGTATACCAGGAAATGGTTTGCCCACAGTCCCTGGCTTGCGCTCACCTTTCAATGGATTTGACAATGCCATAACAAACTAGAAACATTAACATAAGACCATAAGATTCTTCTAAAAAGATCATTGTAAATTGAATAAGAAAATTATTAAAATATATATACATGATTCAGTACAAAGTTGAAGGACTTCAACTAAAGATTACTTACTTCAGTCATGCCATATCGTTCCAATAAGCGATGCCCAGTGATGGCTTCCCATTCTTGCATAACAGGTAGTGGAAGCGCTGAGGACCCACACATCTGAATATTAACATGACAATATATCAGATCTCTAAGATTGAATGAAATCAATATCCGTGCATGCTAATTTTCAACACCAGTGAGTTACATATTAAAAATTGACGAACAAACATTACTTTAAAATTGTTCAACACATGCTACTGTGACTCTTTTTCTTACCATAAGACGCAAGTTATTTGCAGCAGATGCTGAAACCTGTTGAAGCTCAGGATCCATTGCATTGTAACCTTGTATGAGTCGGGCATAGATAGTTGGAACCTTCATTTAAAAAATGATTAAAGTATAATCAGATCACCCATTCTAATCACAGCAAATAGTTTACAAATGAATTATAAATGAACAAACTGTGCATAGCATAGTACATAACATAGAAAAGCATCAAATGGCCTACAATTTACAAATGCTATTTTTGTATGTTTATATCTGTAAACGTTATTTTCTCAGCCAAGGTACCATGAGAATGAAACATATGATATACTATATATGAGAGTAATCCTTATGAGAATTATACTTACTCCAGTGAACACGGTTATAGCATCATCAGCCTTAGAACCATCAGTTGGATATGACTCACGCCATCTCTGCCAAACTCCCCTCACACTAAATTTTGGCAAAAACTCAACCTTCAACAACACAATAGATTATTAGCCACTAAATTTGTTTAAAATGGATACTATCTATTTTGAGGCCACTAGAAGATAAGTTAAGATTTTTATTTTCTAGTTGTCTATTCTTTGGAAGCATAAGTGAAGAGAGTATATTACCGAGGAGCCTGCATAGAGAGGGGCCATTAAACCATTGAAAAGCCCATGAACATGTATACCATATACGTTAAGGATTGACATAATAAAGATATCTCAAATCATATTTTTGCAAACATACTAAAGATGATATTATGTTTTAAATAATTTCAAAATTATTGAACAATGTATACAAAGAAACTTTCAAGGATATGATGTAGTGGTAGACAATGCAGAAACTTGTCAGCAGATGTGTACTCCCATGCTTTTGCCAAAGTTTGGACCTAAAATCAAAGCCAGAATTAAAAAAATATATATATACTTAGAAAATTAATAGCAGGATGAGTTGGACTGATAGGCTTAAGTCGACAGGGATTATATGCATTCTGATTAAATTCAAATCATAAACAGTAGTTCAATCATGAATTGATAATATCACACTAATTTGCTCAATCACAGAGCCCACGATAAGGAAGAGGATTTTATTTTAGTAGATGATGAAACTTTCAATTCTATGTAATAAATGTAACTAGAGATAAACATGAAGCATACCTGGGAAATGATGCTTTTGTGTGTATGAACAACACCCTTAGGTTTACCTGTAGTCCCACTGGTGTACAAAATCAGTGCTGGATCTTCTTCACCTATGCCAATGGATATGAAAAACAAAGAAAGAAATGTCAACAGATTGCTAGTGAAAGACTCTACCGATTCCATTTATAAAAGCTGAAACTGATTTTCTTACTTGATCCTCCTATGATATCATCCAAATAAATCCTGTCTTCGTGAATTTTCCCATTCCCATTCTGTGAGTGTCCATTTCTGTTGTTCTCTGAAGAAATGTTGACAACAGATGGAAGATGAAAAAACTTGGAAGAGCTTTTATTGGCTACGCTTTGCATTAATTCGCTATGCTCTTCAGTACTCAGTATTGCAGATATATCCTACAGCCATATTATATCAAACTTCTATTAAGATTTAATCCACAAAGCAGAAGTAAAGCACGAAGTTCAAGTAGAATAATTAAATAGCTAAATTAAAAAAGAAAAGAGACTCCAACACATACCGAATTATCAATCACATACAAGAGCTCTACTTCTGGATAGCTGGTTGCAAGGGGAACAGCAACACCTCCACTGAGCCAAACCCCAATTATTCCAGCAACAAATTCAGCAGAGGGCTTGGCTACAATTCCTATTCGAGCTCCACCAAGATTTCCCTGGGTTTCGATACCACTTAGAGTTTAGTCAATATTTTAAACATATTCACAAATGTAGTACTACACACGAATGCCAAGCAACAGACGAAAATTTTTGTTAATCTTCCATTTTTAGCAGATCTGAATAGAATAAAAACTGTGTTTTCTTATTGAGAACATAATGTCCCCTACTTTCAAGCTTCTTCTAAGTTTCCCCCGTGAAGGCTTTGTTCTAGCAACACAATAGTAAGGCAATTGTAAGGTGTAACTCACTGTTAGTGCATCACCGCCACACAAGAGATCAGATATCTGCTGTGCTGTTGAGATGAGTTCCTTGTAACTATAACTCTTCTGATCAGCTCTGATAGCAACATTTTCATGAACTGCAGGTTCTTGCCTAGCAATTGCTCTCACCACCTCCATTAATGTCGCAGGTGCAGATGCTATATAAAAGGAAGAAACAGTCATATAACCTTTACAGATGGATTTATTAGATATTAAACAGATTCCACGTGATGTAAACTGAACAACCATAATATCACTTTGGTTTTTTTCTAAAGTGACTAGATAACCACAAGAAGCAAGATGGTCCTTCTAAACTTTCAAGCACACCAACATCACTATCATAAGATCATAATTCATAACAAGTCAAGATAACCTCATCTTTCGTGTTTAAAGCTCTTGATCTTCCTGGACACCAAAACGTTTAGACCCAAGGTCCATAAAGCAATAACCAGGTTTTTTCACGGTACTAATCAACGCTACAACTTCATCAACAATTAGGAGATAGATACAAAGCCAAAAAGCTGCTTAACACAAACAAGATGCTTCGAATAATATCTATGCTTAGATACTTTTTTCTTTAAAAAAATCCAAACTCCGTGTGCTAATGCATGATGTTAACTAACGTTAGAATATAAACAAACAGAGTAGAACGCAACGAACAGTTCCCATCAAAAGTAGTACTTACTCACACCCAGAATACAGTGCATTCAGATCAAAACAAAATTAGCTCCCAAAAAATAAAAGAGAGAGGAACGGAGAGAGAAAGGGAAAACACACCCTTTACTTCTGCATGCAGTAGTGACATACCACAACAATATATTCCATCAAATTCAAGTTCAAGATAGAATTTTTTTTCATGGGTCTAATAACCCAGTTGAAAGAGGGATGAAAAAAAAACAAAAACAGTGATCCCAGAAGAAAGAACCCCCAGAAGCAAAAGACTGAAGTTCAAAACAGTAAGAAAGACAATTTAAGCGCGAACAGCCAATCAGAGAGAAGGAGAAACTCACTCGAGAGTGGACGAAGGTGAGCGAAAGAGAACCTGGGGAAGGAAACGTGATGTGGGAAAAGAGGGAAAGAAGAGGAAGTTATGAAGGGATGGGTAGAAAAAGTGCGTAGGTGTAGAGGGAGAGGGAGGAGAGTAAGGTGTTTGTTGAAAGCTTTCAATGAGCGACTCATTTAGGTGACTGGTTGATATTGTGACCAGCTAACTGAGCGGTGGAGTTAGGTGGAATGCAAACGGCGTGCTCCAAATTCTATTTCGCACGTTCAATCTTTTACCAGCTTAATTTGTCTTCTTCTGAGTCAAATGTGGCAATTTCGGAAACTGTAACGTGCCCTTATTCAATTCCAATTCCACCACTCTTTCTTATTTAATTTTTCTGGGTTTCCTCTGTTTGGGGAGCTTTCTGCTAATTGTTTCTTGGTTCTGGAGACCCTTTGTTACCATGATATTAACGTGAACACGATTGTGCGTCACCACTTGCAAGTTGTTACCACATCTCGTACTTGTGCTGGCCTTTTCGATGATAGGCTCTTTTGTGGTAGAGAAACAAAAGATTTCTTTTTCTTCTTTGGTAGGGTAGGGATTAGTTATCATAGTACACAAACAAAAACTGGATTTCTTCTTATATATATAATCAAAAGTATAACTAAAATATACACAAGGATTAGCATAAAACAATACACATACGTAGCGTACTTTAAATCGATGTGCATAATCGGAGACGAGCCCACCAAATTTTAATTTCAATAAAATGAATAAAATAATAGTGGGTCACACTGACAACAATTCACATGTGTTTTGTTTGACCAGCAAGATTTGATCTTTTTTTATGTGGGAGGTCTTCAATTAGATTTTTCGAGATTTGGACCGGTGGTTATACTTATCTAATGATTTTTTTGGTTTGTTTCTTATACGATCTATTGAGGTAAAAATTCAAAATAACATTAGATAATTGGTTGTTCCAAATGTTAGGTGTTTAGTGGTCGGAGCGATGATCATTTTTACAAGTTCCTGACAAGAAGGTTCGTGTCTTGTGGTGTGTTCATTATCTTTCACGCAATTCTGCAATAAAAAAATGCAGAAGAAAGAAGCATGTGCAGAACTGATTCCACTTTTTTAAACCTTTGTGTCAGTTTGCTATCCTAGCTTCTCGCTACTAGAAGGGTCCAAAATGTCTGACCCCAAAAGCTATAGGTTCTCAAATGGGGTTGCAAATCTCAATGTATATCTACCACGTCATTAAGGAGTAGTTAGCGTAGAGAATACAATGAACTTTTTCGGATTATCTGGTGTTAGTTGGCAGATTGAAGGGGTTATTTATTGATTGCTATGGACATATTATGGTCCATGTTATTAAGAAACCGTGTGGAAATTTCGGTTGACTGAAAATTGATAACTTTGATATAACTAGTTTAATAAAAAACAATTGTCTTAAATTTAAGTGCAAAAGATGGGATAATAAATTCAAATCTCACATTTCATTTCATACAATTTGTTTCTTCAGCTATTTTCTATGTGAGAATGGTAACGGATTAATACATAGATAAAAATACCGTTTTGACTTGAAATTTTGATAGGTGTAGCTTTATTTTGTTTTGGTTGTGTACCCAATTGTTTTATCTTGTTTAGCTTTCGATGCATCCAAGATATATGGCATTGGTTTCAATGGCTACGTATTGCAATAGAACCAACCCAAAACTAATGTTGCAAAGAAAAGGCACAAAAATTGAAGTCAAAGTAGATGATGAAAACTGACTATGCTATATTTAGACCACGAAAATAAGTCAATTGGTACGTTTTCATCACTTTATACAAACTATTTGTTGATGTAAAACTTCCTGTGGCCATGACCAAAAGAACTTCATTCAAGTGGGTGGAGAAAATCTTTTGAAAGGACATCATATTGTAAACTTAGAAATATATGATAATGACAAATTCTGGATGTCAAGACTCGAATTATAAAGACTTTATGGATTGATATGGAAATTAAGCAATGAAATCCACATGTATATTTGTACCAAGCTTGGGTGTTGACAATAAACTAGGGGCATGTTTGTTTTAATTTCATAATCAATTTCACCCACCGTGTACTCCTTCCAAAAAAAAACTGTGGTTGAAATTATTTCAGGCACCCATTTCAATTATGTTCATCGATATAAAACAAATTCTATCATCTCTAAAATAGATATTTATTCACACACACATTCCAATTATGTTTGTTTATTGATTCAAACTAGGTTCTATCTAATGAGGTATTACAATACCAGGCTTGAAAAGTTGTGGATTAACATCAAAGTGAAACTTACTTATAATCACAAACATGTACCAAGTCAAAGGTTTTCTTCAAGTTGACTATCTCCGTAGTCCATTGCCTACAAGGCTAAAGTCATAATAGTGGATGGTCAACATGATCATTGACCTTATCATCTCCTCCACCAGAAGGGTGTTCTAGCTCCCTGTGAAGGAGGTGGCGTGAGAATATCAAGCATTGTCTCCTTCTCTTTTGGGGTCAATGAAACACCTCTAACAAGGTCCAAAGCCATGATATGGACATTAGTCTTTTGTTTATGCTTCTTGTAAGCCCATCCTCCAGCAGCTGCTGCAGCAATTAGGACCTATTTGAAAGAACATATTTTCGGAATCAGCAAAATTTAAACTAGATGAAAGTAAAAGGAAAACTCAAGCCCTTTCAGTCCTCCAAAGAAAAAATTTACAGGTGATAACCACAAAGCTGCTGTCTGCATATCAAACTTGGGCGTATAGAGTACAGTCTCTCCAAAATCGTCCTCAAGCTTTTTGTAGATTTCCTTGTCACTCTTTCCAGCCCGAATTTCATCACGAATTAACTGAGAAACAGTACAAGTGCTTAAGTTCTGCTTGATAGAAACAAAGCTAACTTTCAAAAACTTCTAGCAGACATGGCTGTTTTTTTCATTTTAAAGAAATTCTGAGTAGAAATGAAACAAAAGCAGACATAAAACTAGGCAAGAAACTTCAAAATCTTAAAATATATGTTCTACCAACATAGGAAAATCAGTTATTTCACACGCCCGAAATTCCATCACAAGCTGGGCATATTCTGTTCAATTTTTTGTAGCTTCATCAAGACAAAAAAACAAAAGGCTCTAATCAAAGTAAATGAAGCTTTACAAACCGTGTATCCAGTTAAATCAGAAAAGGGGACTTTTCTTTTTCTTTTCCTCCTGTGGGGTTGCAGGATTCAAAATTGACGGCCATTTAATTGACAGAAAGCCAAAAGTAAGCATCAAAGAAAATAAACTATACAAATAAACAGGAAAGAACACTGCATTACTCCATTAAAGTTGAACTGTTGCCACAAGGGAAAGCTGATTAAAAATAATGTATCCAAAGGATACATTGATATTCGATAACTCATTCTAGAATTTACATAAAAAAGGAATTTGGGTGTTCGATGTTAATTTTTAAGTCGCAAGTAAAAAAACAACAATCTGATATTTGACTCCACCCTCGTGCCCCAATTCATCTCAGTCCCTTCTCCTAATTATTCCAAGTTTAGAAGCCATCTGAAGTTCCAAACAAGTAGTTGAAAGAAACACAAAATAAACAAACTAACATAATCATGTTTCAGTTGGGACTAAGGACATAATTAAGTAACGACACCCATATGAGAAAGTAAAAGTGCATAGAAAAACACCTTCCTGAGCAAAATGGCAATGTCTGCTTGAGAATCTTCAATGGATTGACTCCCACACTCCGTGCACCTCACATTGTGACTAATGTTTCTTGCCCGAGCATCAACTATCATTGTCTTCTTCACTGCATCATCCTCACTCGCCATTCCAACCTACCCAAACAAATACCATTAAAACATTCAAAGGAAACAAGATAAATAAAGACTTTGTATGCCGCGCTGAAGAGAAAGTAAACTTCTGTTTCAGCCACACATTTCACCAAACAGTTGCAAGGCAAAAGAAATCAGGACAAAAACACAACAAATTTAAGTAAAAAAATGAATCAGAATGTCTTAACTGTAGCATCTAATGATCATGAAAGTGAAAGAACTGCACAAATTAATCCCTATTGTCAAAAGCATAAACAACACAAAAAGCCTTCGTTCATTCATTTTGTCGAACAGTTGCGATACACAAATTTCAACAGATAAAACATTTCCTCCGAATCAGAAGAAAAGGTAAATTTTACGATGGAGTTTAATATATGAATTTATTGAATATAGATAAATGTAAAATGGGTTTTACGTAGAAACTCACTGTAAAAAAATTGATGAAAAAAAGTAGGGTGTGTGATTCTAGTTCCTGGATTTCGATTGAAAGCTTGGATTAGATTGTGGACTCAATTAAGTACATATCAAATCATTGTCCCATGACATTGCATGCTCGTATAGCTCTTTTATTTTTCAAATATTAATTAAATATTTCTTTTTATAAAAAGAAAATGACCGCAAAGAAAATATTTTATCAAATATTTAATAATAAAAAAATACACATTCTTTTTTAAATTTCAAATATTAAAAAATTATAATGTTATAAATACTAAATAAAAGTATCAAATAATAATTATAAAAAGAATAAAAATGACAAAATTTATACCTTTAAGACCAAGTTAATAAATTAAGAGCTAAAAGATTAATGTAAAAAAAATTTACATTAATCAATAAATTAAAAATGTTTTAATGATACGAAACATAAGGTATTTCAACCATATTCCATACTCAATTTATTATATCAAAATCGACACAAATTTGGCCATTACCTCCAAAAACAAAATTATTTATCATATATTGTTTATATCTATACTCATAATCCGTATTATCAATACAAAAATTCTTTATCATATAATCGAGACAAATTCATACAATACCAAAAATATAGATTTATTTATCATTTTAAAGCAAACTAAATACAATAAACTAATATAGTAACCTATAAAAAAAGTACAAACAAGAGTTTTGTATTATCCGTATTAAAGTCATAAATGATTAGTATAACTAAATTGAAAGCGTAAGTCCAAGCAACAAGTTGCATTGAATTGAGATGTTATCATGAAAAGGTTTGAAATAGTAATGGCACATTGGAAAGCTAATGAAAGAGACAACACCGTAGCCTCCCAATCAATGCTTGGTGATGTCTACCCATTCATCCTAACATGTTTGGGTGTGGAACATATTTTTGCAACAACACTTCGATAACAAACACGGTTTATATGATGCCACTTTGCTATGTTTTCAGAGGTTGCTGCTTCAATCATTTCTCATATACTACCCATCTTGAAAAACTAAATTCCCCATACATTATGGCTTCTCATAAATCATTCAAGCTAAATTTATGACACAACCTCAATTTAGTAGAAGACATCTCAAAACGAATCAAAATCTTAAGTCAATTTAGTTCATTAATAATCACTTAATTTATGGGTTATATAAATTTAAGTTGAGTTAGATTTACTTAACATACAATTCATTTATTTTTTTAAAAAATTATTTCTTTTATCTTTAAACCAAAATAAAAAACTCTTTATTTATTATTTTTGATATCTTTGAGATCCTGCAAATTTTAATATATGAAAAAATATAAAATTATTTCCATCCTACAAATTTAAATATTCAAAAATAATTAAAAAAATATTTTCTTCATTTTTTTATCAGTTAGTAATTCAAGTTACTTAACACGTCAACCTATGATAGATTGAACCGAATTGTAAAATTTATGACTTATTGTTAATTTCATTCATACCGAACAAATCCGTAATACAAAACATCACGTTGTTTTATCCATAAAAGAAAAATCAAATTCAGGATTTTAGAATCATTCGAAAATATTAATCAGTCAATTATGTTGTGCCCTCTTAATATTAATTATGTCACTTAGATCACTCATACTACTTGTAAGGTACTATACTTATTGTAATTTGAATCCTGTATTTTGCAAGGTATGTGATTTTTTAATATTTTGTTTATTAATTTTTAGATATCTATAATTTGATTCTTTAAAATTCTTTTTAAATGATTTTGTTCCATAACTTTATTATAGGTATTTATTATATAGACATGAAAATGTGAGATTGAGATATAACGTAAAATATTCGTGGGAGTGTGAGACTGAGAGATAACGTAAAATATTCGTGGTGTACTCAATGATTGGACTTGTGCCAAATTGGGAGAAAACATATGAATATTTTACTGAAAAAAGTTCCATATAATTAATAAAAAGTAAATAATAAAAACAATGTAAAAAGAAATTCAGATATCAAAATTATAATTAAGTCAAAATATTTGTTATTGATGTTTATAAAAAAAATATAATAAAAAGATTGGTGCTCTCAAGTATTCATAGATAAAATTTATTATGGATAATAAGTGAATTATTTAAATAGGTGTTAAAAATAATTGATAACAGATAATTTAATACTCATTTATAAATATGTCAGATTCATATTGTAACATCCTGTTTTCATAGTTTTTAAACTATTAAACAAAACATTTAAATTTTAGTAATTCAGAAGCGAATGATGACATAGGCCAGTATAATACAATACAGTCATCCTCAAAAATAACCATAAGTACATTGATCAACCTATATTGCCCATACACGACTAAAGGAATTACAAAAATACCCGATCAGCTAAACAAAAGAAAGAAAAGGGGTCACATATGCTATTGGTACGTCTAATGCAATCATCTCACATCCCGGAGGGTGTATCCTCACCTGCACGTTTATCTGCTCACGCCATCCAATCGAGACGATCATTGCAAAGGTAGAAGACACACACAAACACGCCATAGAAACTAGAAGGGTAAGCTAACTTGAATGAAGAGTAACCATGCAATTTATTTTATGTTAAGGCAGAGAAACAGGATTCATTAAACAGTCTATCAAAAATCATCCAATTAATTCCAACTATAACACCACACGCCATTCTAGACTCGATATCCGGATTATGTAAGTGGCATTGGAGCTCTTGGTGACTTGCGCTTGAGATGGTTCCTAAACTCTGCAGAGTTTTAGGCACAAGGGGTATTCACCCAACCACTCTCAAGGTAAATCCCATCACCTCTATGATGGATCGGATTCATAGACCAGGACCTCCTGCTACTTTCCCCGACGTAATCCATCATACTCTACTTGAGTCTTAATGGTTACTGGAAGCGTCAGGATATCACCAATCTGAGTCCTCATGCCCTTACATTTACTAAACCACATTCCTTAGGATTTCCCTTGAAATCCTAACTCTAACATACTTCCATTCACATCAAGTTCACACTCAATTCCTTCACACAGTCTAACATGCATAAGGATCACATACAATATCAACCAACATCATCTTAAAGCAACCAATCTAGCATCAAGAAATCAAAACAGTGGGAAAACCAATCTTCTACAGGGAATCTCGCTTAGGCTAGAGGGTCTCGCCTAAGCTAGAGAGTCTATCTTGCTTAGGCGAGTTGATCTCGCCTGGGCGAGACATCATACAGTGGTGAATTACAATTCCTGGGCGAACTCTCGCTCAGGCTAAACTGGCTCGCCTAGACGAGATGTCATCTCGCTCAGGCGACCCCAGCTCGCCTAGGCGAGGTTTCGCACAATTGACAGGGGTGAGCTTCTGGTATTTTCGCTTAGGCGAGACCAACTCGCCTAGGCGAAACTACCAGGAAATCCTCCCTGTTCTGCACATGCAAGCTCGCTCAAGAACATCTCCCACTCAATTTCACACACCAACAGTCTCAAACATCAATTAAACAAACAATCATGCAATTAAAGCACTCACGAACACAATTCACATCAAAATGAGTTACAGAGTTAGCTTCCCTTACCCTTTTACCAAGAACTAGATTGATGGAGTCAATGGATAGCAAGAGAGCAGAATTCTTCCGTTTAACCTAGGAGAATCCGTCATCAAGACAGGGGAGACGAAGATTAACATGATCAGATTCATAACGCAAAGAGTGGTTAGTGGATTCTAACTGGAATTGAGCTCAATTGGGAGATATAACCTACCTAGGAGGATGGAAGCTGAGGGAGGAGTTGCAGAGAGTCATGTTGGCTGGTCCTTCCAAAGTCTGAATAGAGAAAGATTGAAGCAGTGAGATGTAGCACAGAGAAGAGGGAGTGGGAGATGGTTTGAGTTGCAGAGAAAATTTGAGAGAATGAGGAAGAAGAGAGGGTGTTTCTGTTTTTAGAAAAGAAGCAAAAAGAGGGGTATCACACATATATCATAATATTCATACCCACAAATATTCATCGTTGATAAAAAATTAAAATTAAAAATTAATTTATATTTTATTAAGTTAAATTTAATTAAAATTATAATTCACATTATATTTTATATTTTTAAAAATTTATAAATTATCTTTTCTTACATATTTACAAGAATATTTTTTAAACAAATATCTAAGTCGAATTTTTTGTTGTGATTAAATAACGAATAAACACTATTAGCATCGGTTTGACCAATGTTATCCTAATTCGCACACATAGCATATGTATATTATAAAATTGAAAATAATAAAATAATATGAATTAAAATTGTACATTTTAAAATTCTAAAAGGTGGATTAGCAATGAAAGACCATCTTTAATTAGTGTTTTCTTTCTTAAAAGAGTGATATTCTTTTATGTATTTTCCTCGGAACTTGTTATTTTATGTATAAAAAGCATTAAATAAATTTCAAAATTGTAATAACTAAAAGTGATAAACTTTAATATTTTAAATTTAAACTAGTTGCGACTAAATACCATTTTTTAGAGACAAATTATAATTATTATTTTGTATTTACTTTTATATTATAACTATCAAATGATTAATCATTTCTAAAATTTCTTTTATGTTGAGGTTTTCTTCTCATTCAAAACTCACCTCACTTGTTCATAAATTTGTATACCAAAATTTCAGCTCGTCTTAAATCAAATTATATCACATATTTAATAGTTTTTATTTTGTACTTAAGGAATAAAACAATAAAAAAAAACGATATATATATATATATATATATATATATATATATATATGTATATATATGTGTATGTTTAAAATGAACCCTTGTTTCATCTCAACTATAAAGCTTGCACACAAATTGCATCAGGTCTTGGATTTTCAGAATAAGAACAACTAACTTCTTACTCTAATAAAATCCATCAGTTTGATTTACTTATCATGTTCATATGAAAGAAAAACTGTGATATCAATTATGTAATTAGAAATTACATTGTCCCAAAGTATCAACTGTAATGTGTTCACCATTTGACTGACAAAAAAATAACTCTAAAATTTACATATGCCTTTCAGCGAGCACCCGAACAAAGAATCAAATGTAGCATGAGATGATCAAAGGCTCTAAAAACTTGACCCCATGCAACAAAACCACAGATTTTCCTGCAAACCAGTGACAGAAAGAATCAATACTGCCCAGAAAACAATTTAAGAAATAAATTAAAAAAAGGAAATAAATTTCTTTATAAGTTAAAGGTTTAATTATTTCTTTAGTCCTTGTTTTCGTCAAAAAATGTCAAGTTGGTTCTCCAGTTCTTTTTTTGTTCCAATTTGGTCTCGAATTTTGAAAAATTGATACAATTTGATAATTTTCGTCATATTTCTTGAAATGCATGATGAATTTTTCATCAAAATTGACATTAGGATTATGTTAATTATACCAACAAAGTAAACCATCCTTGTTTCCAGTTTTAATTTTGATGAAAAATGTTTGATCCGTTTCAAGAAATCTAACAAAAAGAACCAAACTATATCAATTTTTCAAAAATCGGAACTAAAAAAAAACTGAAGGACTAACTTGATATTTTTGAACGAAAACAAGAATCAAAAGAATAATTAAACCTAAGTGAAAATATGGTTATACCTTGTCATGAGACCACTTTAGTATGTTGAGTCTGCCTCTTGTGCAAGAAGTGCAATTTCAATTTCCTGAAGTGACTTCCCTTTTGTTTCCAGAATATATTTCTTCACAAAAACCACCGCTACCAAACAACATGAACCAAAAATAGTATACAGGAGTTGAGCCCCAATTAGCTCCAGCAAGCGCAAGAAAAATAGACCCACAAAAAAGTTTATCGCCTGTTGAAAGAAATGTTTACAATCTCTTAGAGAACACAGTAATATTGGAGGAGCCAAACCAAATGACACTGTTATAATGTGAAAGGCCAAAACTTCCTTCAAACATGTATATTGTATCTGATGTAGGACCTGCTATTGAACTTAACTAGAGAAAATATACAGGTAATTCTAATTAGTATATAATGTCAAGTTACCAATTATGTCTTACCTCAAGGTCAAATTCAGACCTAAAAGAACATTACTCAATACAAGTGCAAAGATAACTCAAATATTTAAACAGAATTAAGCTTTAAAATGTATATCATTACAATATTCACCGCCATTAACATAGTTAAAGATTACAGTAGATTTCAAGTTCATAAGTATGCAAAAAGTTCAAAACAAGTTAATACTTTGGAAAGTTAAGATGAAATATAAGAAAACTTGAGAAGACAATTACCCAATGCATAGCCAGGCAAATGGCCATTGCCTTTGCTCTAATATTGCCGGGTAGCATTTCAGACATGACAAGACAAGGAACTGGACCAGCGCCTAGAGCAAATGACATCACAAACCTGTGTTGTCCATTTCACATTTAGCAACATATACCATGAAACATGCACTCTCAAATTCACAGAGATTTATAACTTGTTCAGTAGTTTGACAGTCAAACAAAGGAATGTAGGTATCTTTTCAGATTCACAAGGTGTTCAAACAATCAATTAAGAAGTCCATTTTGAAATAAATAAAGCAAACTTTTCAAAGTATGGCTAATATTCAAAAAGTTGTATTACATTCATTGATCTGTGATTCTGTGGATAAAATGAGATTGACATCAACGTTAACCAATTATTGTCATATATATTTACTTGTGCATCTGATAGTGACAAACTAAGGACACAGGTTATGAATTTCAGAAAAAGATTTGCTATAAAGGGGTGTGCACCCTCTCCAAACCAGCCGTCCAACAAATACAAGTTGAATTTCTGACCACTTACAGTAACATGCCACCGACAGACAGATACATTGCTCCAAATCCTGATGCAAAAGGACTTGCAGCAATGGCTTGTAAACCCATTGTTAACGCCTAAACAAGAAAATAGGCAAATATCAGGTTATATAATTCTCATCACGTAGCTTATGAAAATTAGTATGAAATGTAATAATTGGAAAGAAATCCAACTTTTAAACTGCATCGTAGAATAGCTTAGATTTCTTCACTAATTAGTGCAAGAAAACCCAAGATAGGAGAGTTAAAAAATGAAGTCATGCTCTTGGTGAGCTTGCTAAAAGGGAAAACAAGGAAGTGACTTATGAATTGAAAGCAATTGGCTATGTATTGAGCACAAAAAATTTGGTTGGATAGTCAATTTTCAACGAAAACTACAGGAGATTCCGGTTAAACAATCAAGCCTTAATCTGGATGGTTGCTATTGATACAAATTTTATGAGTGTATTTTTCCTGACTAATCTAACTAAACTAGTATTTTTATCTTTCTTTCATTAGCTATGTAAATATAGACTCAATCCTAGTCCCTAACTTCATTGTGCTACATTTCAGTCGCAAAATCATGATAGAGAAACTACCCTCTTGCATATATTTGGATACTCTTACAATACAAGAAAGACAATTTCATTATTTGAACCTTTTATCTTCCCAACAACCAAGTAGACCCTAGCTAAATCCCCAAAAACTATACGGAAAACTTTCCCATTTCCCATTTTCAGGTTTCATTGTCCTGCATTCCAGTTACATTCTCTGTCCATTTTTACAGACCTTCCAAATGGGAGTTATGTTGCATGCCATTGAAACTTAGCTATTTGTTGTCCAAAAGTGTTGTTTGGAAGCTGAATGGATATGGTGCCTTCCTAATTCCCGTGGAAGTTAATTCATGTGGAATCCAATAAATTAATAGTTAAAGTAATTACTGAATAGTAGACGGCTACACTTTCGTTTCAATTTTCTAAAAACATGAGTCTTATGAAATTCTTTTCAAATGATATTCAAGTTTAGAAGAGATTCATTCAATAAAGGGACAACTTTCATTTTTCTTTCTTACCATGCCCAGAAAGCTACCCAGGAGAAGCAATTTCCTTCCAAGTTTATCCATCAGAATCATTGCAATAACAGACCCTGAAGAGGTTACACGAGAAGGTTGAGAGGAATAAACAGCAATTGCAAATCAACAAATAAACAAAAATAAAGGAGATAAGCAAAACAATACCCACTAAATTGCAGACTCCTACGCATGTGTTTGCAATATCAGATGGTACACCAAAACTTTCAAAGACAGTTGAAGAGAAATAAAAAACAGCATTTATGCCGGATAGCTGCTGCAACGCAAAAAGCGAACAGCCAATGAACATCACTGCAAAATGCATTTAGTCATTTAGCAACTATAAAAAAAGACACAAAACAACTATATACTACTGCAAAACAAATGATTTTAGAATTTTTTATATGATTAAGCTAGCCTATAAAAGATACACTACTGTTCCATTAGAATAAAATATTAAGATGTGTAGTCATGTACCTCTGAAATAGCGGCCACAGATTAAATCTGAAACTGTGACTGTATCAGATGCATCACCTCTGTCAGCCTTTGACAGTTCAACCATTGCAGGTTTCACATGTACTCCTCCCAACAGCTTCTCAAACTCAGCTTCAGCTTCAGTGGTTCTTCCTATCTGAACAATATAAAAGAAATATAAGTGTTTGTGTAGAAAAAAGAACCTTAATCAATTAAAAGAGGAAATAAATACAAAAAAAAAAATAGACAAAAGGGAGGATGAGACCTTGGGTACTCTTCTTAAAAAACAAAAAATTACAGATAGTCAATAACAAAGTTAAAAAATAGACATCAGGCAGGGTATATTTATTTATTATTTTAAAAAAGGGAATTAATCATTGGGAGAAGGAAACCCGGAATCTCTTTTTTTCAGTCTTAAAGAGAAAGAAACAATATAGACAAACAAAAGGCAAAAATAGAGTAGTCTTTCAATAGCACCACATCAGCAAAACATTGTTCTATGAAGGGGTATCAAATGAAGATAAGGTACCTTCAAAAGCCCTCTTCAGAATCAAGTTAAACAGAAAGTAAAAGAAATATAAATTAGAAACCACAAGACACGATAGTTCCTAACTTTTTATTACCTCACTCCATCTTAAGTATACAAGTGCAACATTACACTTTATATATCATCAAAGATCAAATTAATAATTAAATATCCATAGGCCAGAGTTGGGATAGAAAAATTTATAGTCCAGCAATCAATCTCCCAAATATGATCCAAAATAGTTGAAAGCAAATACATTAAATTATGTTTTGACAATTAGTCAGTAATTGAAAGTTCTTGACAGTTTTAAACACATGGCGATTAGATAACCTTGAAAAGCCAATGAGGACTCTCTGCACTGATCTCCATAAAAATGGCAAGCATTGCAGCAGGGATGACAGATACCCAGAAACAAATTCGCCACCTGAGCACATAATTTCCGCATATAAAATTCAACCTTTAAAAAATATGTGCAGAAAAAGTAATTGAAATTGAATTGCCCTATAAGGCTACAATAAACATATCTTCACAAATATCACCAAGCCTAGCTTTTCATACCAACCAACTATATCCTTTGATGGAATTCCAATAAAGAAAGAGCCCATGAGTCCAAGACATGTTGCAATTTGGGTTAAGGCTCCATAAGCACCTCGGACAGCTGGAGGTGAGACCTATAAATGCATGTGGAGTTAAGTAAAGAATAAAAAAACCTCTACTGAAAAATATAATGATCTCAAACTGGAGAGAAACAGAATTGCTGATATCATCTAATATACCTCAGCCACATAAAGAGCTACAACAGGTGGGCCAAGTCCCATTCCAGTACCAACAAATAACCTTCCCAGAAGCATGCCCCACAGAGTTTTTGCTGTTGCACTGCAAAAGTTGTGAATAGTAAGCTTATAACTTTATCTGCTGTTTTATTGTGTTTGTGAAGACCTTTTTCTCCTTTTTTCTCATTCACCCTTTCCCCCTTGCGTTATCTTCTGTTTTTTTATAGAAAACATCATGGAATGGGATGACATTAATTTGAAAACAATTAGCAAGAGAACCTTAACAATAAAAATATAAAAAAGAAAAAGCTTGAGGAAGGGATTTCTTTGTATTATAACAATGATTGTTAAAGTTGTAAAGTGATTTCTCAAATTTTCCACTTTTCCAATTCATGCAGAGATAATTTAAAAGTTGTCTATCAGCAATAAGTTGAAAACTGAAATTCAAACTTAAAACATAAAATAGGAAACCTTTTGAAATCCTTGTGACAGGATCTAATTTTAAAATAAGGAACTACGGTTTATAAATCTTCAATGGGAAAAATCCCTCTTGATCCCACTGAAAACAGAAAAACAAAGATAGGAATACTGCACAATTTCAAGGGTCTGCAATGCAATCTGCCTGCCCTAACCAATAAGACCCTGATTCCTACTGATTGATTGCGTAAGTCCCCTCCCCCACTCCTAGCTTTTTATCATTTCCCTTAACGGATTTCACCCCTCTTTTCCAACCGTCCTAAAGAACAGAAAATGTCAGGATTCAAGTCATTTATCAGTGATCATATAAGAAAATTGATTAGACCATTTTTTTTTCACTGAAGAAACAAAGCTAGTCAAATTTGTTAACATTACACAGTTCCCACAAAGGAAGGAACAAGGAAGTCCAAACTAAAAAAAATGAAACTGGATAGAAGAAAATTAGCCTTTCGAAAAACCGTGGTTTATACACACACAATATAGCTTTTGTATATCAGTTGTACCAATCAAATGCAAATTTTGTTGCACAAGAAGGCAAGGTGACACAATTAATGAAAGAGACAATAATTTAACTTATGCAGCTGATACCTCATCCCAGCCCCAATTATCATAGGTAAAGCACACAACTGGAAACTTCTTTTACGCCCAATACCATCTGCCATCCATCCACTGAACAGAGATCCAACAAAAGCACCTCCTAAACATACACTTACTACAAGACCTTCATCATAAAAAGAGATAAATATTTAGATGTCAAACATGATAAAAACAATAATGTTTGTCATCAAACTAAGATGAACTACCTTCTGCTATTGTATTCCCACTAAATCCAAGATCTATAGAAATGCTCTCTAATGTTTCATTCACTACTCTGCATTGGCAATAGCAGTAACAAAATCAGATATTTTATACATACAAGAATGAATCTGAATCAAACTTTGGTATAAAAGAACATACCCAATATGGTATCCATACAAGAAGGCAGAAAGAGAAGCCACTAGTACATGCCGAAAAGAGTGCAACCAACATGGTTTGGCATTCTGTATACGCACTGAAGCTGTGATGAACGAAATTCTTCTGTCAGTGATATCATTATAGCATCTTCAATGGAAGTTCTTTCAAGTAACTTGCAAAGGATTTTATTTAACGTTAAATGAATCCCACAAGCCACATCACTCCTAAGCTACTGTTTTACAGTATTTGCTCCAATAATGAGATCTTATAAGCAATCCACATTTTTATAAATCTTTTTTGCACTTCACTTTTTGAACACAAAATATTAATTAATTTTTTTGATTAAATATTAATTTACTACAGATGTAGTTTATATATTTTAGACTTAGGGTCTTATTTGAGACCTAGTTCTTAATTCTATGAACCATATCATCACACATCAACCAACTCCAATGGATATATCTTTCAAGGCCTAGTGCTTATATCTAAGACTTAAGTTAAGATTTTGGCATTGGAGTTATTGTTACAAACAAACCAATTTCTCCAATTGGCATATAAAAAATTACCCAAAAAACATTAAACACTTCTTTGTCATTCTCTCTCCCTATATAAAGAATAAGAATTTGAATTACACACAAGCTCATTGCTAGTTGACTTTTTTATTGTTCTTAAGTATACAAGGTATTATTGACCATGTTTTGCAATGTTATCAGTGTGTACATATCAATGTCAAACCAAATTCCACAAGCTCGTAAATGAAATGGGGTTTTAAAATATGTACCCAATACGCTACATGAATCAATACTCATCAAAACATAAATGCCTGTACTTTCAGAAAAAAAGTATGTATATTCATCTGCAAGATTCAATAGAAGCACAGAAAAACATACATGATTATGTAATATGTAATAAAGATAATGAGGCTGAATTGATTTGAAGTAGTCATTTCCATTTTTGCCTGAAAGTTGAGTTCAGTCTCCACTGTTCTTTCAAATTTGTAACACATTTTATATCTCTTTTGGATTACACGACATTGGTGTAAAGTATCTACTAGTTTTGCTGATATACAACCAATTGTGGGGTCTCTCCTCCAAAGCAAGTTTTCTTCATCCACAAAGTTTAAATTCAACACTTGTTAAGGGATCTAAATCCAACTCCACTTGAACCATGGTCGTGGAATCATTCAAATACGAATTCAAGAAATCTAATCTTTTAAATTATAAAATGCAACTACTTAGTCCATGATTTATTTCCCACTAGTTTTCCAAATTATTTCCTAAAACAATTCGGCACTACTCAGCAATCAACTTCTCATCCCAAATCTATAAGTTGAGAAATGTTCTTTTATTCTCTTTTTTATGCTTAAGCTCTTTGGAGGAAAACACCTAGAAAACAAAAGCATAATCAGGAGAGAAACACGTTTAAACATGTTCAGTAGAAGACAAACAAATTTTAGAAAACAGTAAACGAGCAAGACATTAGTTTAACTGTATTAGTAATAAAAAGAAGTGTTCAAAAGATAAACGCTTGCAATCTAAAACAGTTTTACACTGTCAACAAATCACAAATCATAGTTAACATAACTTCCAAAATTATCATAGACAGTGATGTAATTGGTTGACAGTGTAAAACACCTTATCAACGCATAACCCATTTATTCTAAAAAGAAAAACATATACATGAACGAAAAGAAAGCAAGGTACCTAAATTCTCATCCAAATTTTCATCCTTATCCTGTCCAAGTATGTGATCCTTGGATGCTACCCGTTGCCTTCCCCGCATGGCAAAACGATAGATAACTTCTCCAAAATTCGCCAGAGATCACCTTCTGATATACACTATTGCATCATCATAACAACAACATCAGTTGCATTGCAGCACAGGGCATTGGCAACAACATCAAGCACAACACCGCACCAATCTCAATAATAAGATTGCAAGAAAAATTCTCAGATCTCACACCCCAAGAACTTCATTTTCAATCACATGATGTCACCTCTACCGTTATTTTTCCATGCACATTGTCATTCCCGTGAAATGGAGAGGGAGAACCTAAATCTCACCGTTATCAGTTTTGTTTTGTTCAAAAGGGGTTTATTTATTTGAAGAAAATCACAAAAATGAAGAAGGCTCGCTTCTCTAACTGGCCACCTCAATCACAGAAAAAGCTAAAACTTTCCTAAAATGGAATGATACCCAGCACAGGAAAAATAATAATGAAAAGTGAGAGAGAAAATTGAAAGGTGGGTACCTCGTTGGTGCGAGATGAAGAATTTGGAATGGCGTTAGAAATGCAGAGAGATCGATGCAAATGAACAAGAAAAAAAGAGTGAAGTGTGATGATCATCGCAGTTGAGGGCAATGGCACGTGTCAGTTGGTGACGCAGTCGTGGTAAAAAAAATAAACCCACCATAGATTTCGCACACACATGTCTACATCTACGCATATGCATGATGAAGCATATGCAAGTTAAGTATGATACAAAAAAGAAAAAAAGTAGAACAAAATTTGGACATGTGGCAGATTCTAAGGTTCTGTTCTGTGTGTCTCTGTCTCTGATATCATGTGCTTACGGAGAAGTAGAAGAAGACTCCAAATTTGGCTAGGATTTCATTTGCATTTGCTTGTTACAATATTCAGTGCGAGTTTCGCGACAGAACAAACAATGTAGAGAGAAAAAAAGATTGCAGATAACAATTTTTTTTTTTCTTGTTTGATCGAAGAAAAGTAAACATAAAAACTCAAAACATAAATTAAGTTCTTTTTTATTTGAATTTGAAGTTGTTTTCTTTTCCTTCATTTTGTTTTTCTCTACCAAGCATCGGGGGAGAGCTTCAAAATGTGAGGAATTAGTCTTAGTATTGCTTTTTAATCAAATTTCACTGGTAATGTTGTTTTATTTCATTCAAATGCATTAAGTTGTTTTCATACATTGTTTTCATTCAAACTACTCTTATTTTATTGTTATATGTATAATAATTAATATTGTTGCCCAATTTACTTTCAATCTATCATTATTTTCTCCTTTATCACTAAATTTAAATTTTGAAAACATTAATAATAATTAAAATTTTACATCACACTTTAAATTATTCAACATATACTTAAAACATAATTGATATATATATATATATATATATATATATATATATATATACTATTATATATAGCTTACATATTGAGAAATATTATTAATTGTAAATTTTAATTATATTAAAAGAAGCGTTTCCTTTTGCAGATGCAAAAATACTATTTAGAATCAAGAATAATGACTTCATAAGCTAACAGGGTGGGTATAGTGGTCCAGGAAGTGCTTTTATTTCTCAAACAAAAATCTTCTTAGTGCCTTCCTTCTTCTTTTTCTTATTTATAGCTAAAAAGTTAATGTATTTGGGTAATGTTATGGGAGTTCGTAAGGATTATGATAGAACAAGTCTCCTGGTTTTATGAATGTATCAGACACAACATCATTATTTTGACTACAAAGAAAATCACATAAGCATTTATCAGACACAACACATAATTTTTAAGAAGGCATAAATAAACAAGTTTGACATGATCAAGGTTGGTATTGTTAGGCAAAGCACACATTCCTTAACCAACCCACCTAGGTGGATGATGGCATGTTTGAATAAAGAACCAAACTTTATTTTCTTTCCCTTTTGCTGAAATTATGAACATATGTTGGTGGGAATTGGCAAATTGGTAATAGCCCATCTGTGATTGCGTAATTCATTGTTTGACAGAAGGAAATTGAAGCGTAAGGAAGATGACAAAGGTAGAAAAATGATAGCTTTAAAGTAAATGAACATAAAAATAATGATACATCTCAGAACATATATAGTCCCTATAACTGTAAGTGTAAGTTAAGTAAGTTAACTGATCCCTAGGTCAACCCCTCATATTATATACTTGTTCAAATAAAGTAGACACAGTGGAGATTTTGTTGCAATATTAAATTCTTACAAAACATTCACAATGGCTAAAATTGTGATCAAACATAGACCATCTTTCAAAACCCTGTTCTTCACCTATTGATTGATGCATGCTCAAGTGAACAATTCCTTTTATATTTGTTCTGGCTTTTCTAAGTGAGCACTATTTAGGCTAGTTTTACTCTTATTAGTTTTATGTTCAAGGAACTTCATTGAAAATTATATACAAAGAAGCTAACCCAGCACAAAAAAAAAGCAAGCTTTAATTCATTGATGTAATGTACTGATCTTTAAACATTTAGTTAATCCTTGCATTGAAATTTGCATAGGAGTGATGACAGTCAAAACCCTCTTTCCCCTCCCTCTTCTTAACCAGCTTTTCCTCCCAATCTAGCATAGCATTTTGGTAGCACATTTTACTGGCCCAAGATATCTGTTGCTGACTTGTTCAAGATTTGAAAAAGCTCTTCCCTGTAATCAGAAAAATTCAAGTGAAGCTGCTTCCAAATTGAGTGCTCTAGAAGCTAAACCTTTTCACTGGGATTTCTCTTGAAAACAAATCAGTGAAGGGTCTAATTTATAAAGAGAAAAACTTCATTGTGTGAGATTAATCTCTTTATTATGCAGTTAATTACCAGCAGTTTATAACAGCATTAATCAATGTAGTGGCCAATAGGCCTTTTACTGTAAATGTAATCCATTTCACATTTTTCTTTCACTTTACACAATTCTTTAAATGAGATCAGAGGTCTTAATCTTGGATGTGCTTAATATCAAGCAAAGGGATGATGAAAATCAGAATAAAGGGGACCAATATGCTTACCGGTCAGGCTTGAATATGAGATAGCGATAAGTAAACCACTGAAATAAAAAGAAAAAGTTTGCATTACTTGCCAAATTTAAATAACTGACTTTAATAGAAACACACGTCAATTATGCAGCACAGAACTTACCACAGAGTAAAATATTCCAATTAATTCAAATACAGCTGGAAAAAGTGGCAATTTGTCAACGGCCTGCATACAAAAATGAAAAAAATAAAAAATAAAAATCAGTAGGGTGCAAACCTTTGAGTAAAATCCACAAACACTTGCATTGGAGTCATTGTGAAGCTGTTTTCACTTAAAAGAGCTTTCTAAATCCTTAATAAATAAGGATTTATGATCAAATTGTTATAACCCCAATGGATTTGTTATTCTACCATCAGATCAATTTTTTGTAGCAGTGGCCATAGCAGCCCATGCTCTATGAAACCACTTGCACTTGCATCACATATCCATATTGATTAACTCGAATACTTTTGGATATTTTACCAATGCATATCAATGAAGTATCCAAACCTTTATAAACTGCTATGAGAATCTAATACAACAAGATATGGAACATAAAAGTGTACATAAGATAGAAATATAGAAACATTGTCTCTTGGTGAACCAAAAATAGAAATTATCCTCTACATGGATGACTCTGGAGAACAGAATAAGATTGAGATCTCACTACTCTTATCTCTAGGCAATAAGCAAATGAGTGAACAATGATCTAAAATGGTGACAGTTATATATTTATTACACATTTTAAGAAAAGTTTCATAGCTATGTCAGACACATGAAATATCTAAAATACTATGTACAGAATAGGTACACAATATCCAAAAAATGTCAATCATGTATTCATTCCAAAACACTGAAAGTGGCAAAAGTTACCGCAACCAAATTTGTTGCCGCCCAAAACGCTGCTACAGCTGCAAATCCCAACCCAAAAAGTGCCAGTCGGTCTTCAGGTTGATCCCACTGTTTCAAAATCAGCAAACAGTAGTTTAGTGTATCATACCTTCTGTGTCACTTTGAAAGAGGGACAAGATGGATGAGAGTGAGAGGAGTAACTCACAACATTCTGAACGGACTTAAAAACAGTAAGGGAAGTTGAAGATTCAGAACTTCCCGCAGAAGCCTTCACAACCAAAGAAACATTACTCCGTCTCCCTGTGATGTGAGCAGAAAGAAAATCAAGAATCTGATACATAAGTGATACAAACACTTCTAACATAAATCAGCAGAAGTTATAGTCAGCAATTTTTTTTCACACAAAACAGTAAGCCAATGTAGATAAAAATTGATCCCTTTATGTATGAAAAGTATACAAGTAACATACATTATGCACCAACGACTTTCATAGCAGAATAGAAACCTAATGCCAAAATCTCATGAATTGTACATAGTGCCAGAGTGCATAATCATGCCAAAAAATCACTTATACTGAGATTTCCCATTAAATTTTAATTTCCACAGATAGACAATTGCCAAATTCCAAATACATGCAGGTGATTTTACAGTTCAACCTAGTCAATGATATGATTTGACCACAATAACTATGCAGAGGAAAACCTAACTATTTCTCCTTTATGAATACCTTCTACATAATCAAAATTTTCTATTTGAAACTAAACTTCCCAGTTCATCTTCTCAAGGATATCACTTTGACTTAAACCAAGTATGCTTGAAAAATTAAAAAGCGTTACTGGAGATAAAACCCTGTGGTGTCTGTGGGAGAAAAAAATCTCAACATTGAAAGAAAACGAAAGGGTTACCTGAAAGAAGAGAAACAGGGAAAGTTGGGAAGGTCCCTGGGTGTGAATTTCTAGCAGGAAGCAGCAATGGTGGCAACAAGCTTGCAACAATGGAAGCCATTTGCACCCTTGTAATTGATGCAGAAAGTACAAGAACAACACTAATCAAATCAAAATTGCAAAAAAGACTAAAACTTTGGCTAAGTTTCCCCTCCTGTGATAATCAGATGACAGAAATCAGAACCTCCAATGATAATCAGATGACAGAAATCAAAAGTAAGATTTCTTTGTTTGTACTATCACTGTATTGTATCTACTGCTGCAAAAGAGGTGTAAGTAAGACAGAATATTCCAGTGCAAGGAGTGTGCACCACAAAAATTTGAAGTAAATAAAATAAAAGCAAATATATTTATTTTTAGACTAAATACGCTCTTTTTAATAACAGAATTACCATGATTTTTCTCGGTTTTATCATGAGTATGTTCAATTTGGTTGCATTATTTTTATAAATAAATTAATGTATAATCTCTTCTATTAAATTTATGGTAACAGATCGCTATAATAATAATTATTATGAATAATAGATGGCACATTATAAATTAGCGTTGATCCACATACATAAATACTAAATATTACAATAATTACGTCATCACAATATTAATAAAAGAATTGTATTATCTTATTTTTTTGAGAGAAACATACAAAATTTAGAATATTCAGAAATAGAAGAAAAAAATTGAAAATAAAAAACATAACACGAAAACAAATATGTTTAGAATTTATTTATAAAATAAATTTACATGCGAGATTAAAATGAAATTGGTTCACATAAAACTAATTTCTATACTTCTAACACATTTCCCTTGGTGTATGTTCAAAAAATATAAATTTGGTTATGATAGATTTTTTAACTATGGCATATCATGTCAAAAAATATATCATTATGATAGATTTTTTAACCATGACATTTTATGTTAAAAAATAATATTTAAGTCTAATGCAATCTCAAAAAATCAGTTTATAAAATAAAATTTGTATTTTACTTATAAACTATGAAATTAGCTAATTGCTATATTATTAAAGTATGGAATGAGTTTTATATGAAATTTTCAACCGAGAGAAATTCAATTTTTTTTATAAGTTGAAGAAGTAAAAACATTATGTTTCTCAAATAATGTCACAATAAAATGTCATCATAAATTTAAAAAAAAAACTATATTAACTCATCTATACATGTATATAGAGAAAGAATTTATCTTTTGTGTCTACAATCATTTTTTTTTTAATTTCACCTTTTAAATTAAAATAAATTATTTATCAATATTATTTTCAAGTGACATTTATTTAAATTTAATTATTTTTTATTTCATTATCTTTTTAAATTTAATATCTTTTATTAAATAATTACCTATAAAATAAATAAAAAATTATTTACAATCAAATTAAAAAAATTTATTTAAACTTAATTTTACAATTATAATAATAACAATAATAATAATTTTATTATTTTTTATTATCATAAAACACCCGTAAAAATTATGTTTATTTATAAAAAAAATGATTAAAATTATGTTTATTTATAAATAAGAAAAATGACTAAATTCATAACATTTAAAATAAATAAACAAAATTGAAAAAAAAAAAGTCTTATCTTTTCAATTATTTTATTTCAACTTCCTACCATAAAAAGAAAGGTGCGGTTGGTCCCTATTTCAGTGCTATACATAGACAGTACAACTTTTTTCCTTTATAGAATGGGGAAGAGAGAGAATATAAATAGATAGAATAAAAAATTAGGAAATGGAAATCATAAAATTAATTAATATTTTTTCAGAGAGAATCACATAACAAAAGGACAATAGCATCTTACGTTGTTCTTCGCTGCCAAAGAAACCCACTGAGTGGATATGAAAAGAACACGCGAACAAATAATAGAAGATAAATGGCTGAAAAGGATTGAATATAAAAAACTATTTTTAAAATACACGTGAAAGTCATCATAGCAATTTATTGCTAAAATGAGAGAAAAATATTGCATTAAAATAATCAATTATATTTATTTTTCGTAGCTTTACTCATAAGATAAATTGCATAATCAGTTTTTAGTTTATCATAATAATACATTATATTGTTTCTACTTGCCTTTTTTTGTTTTTACATTATGTCTCGATTAATGTATGCTTAAACTTTATTTAATTTTTCTGCGTATTTAAAGTATAAATATATAATATTTATGAATTAGGTTTAGCAATTTAGAAGATAAATGATTTATTAATTGAGGGGTGGAGATAGTGACTTTGAAGTGTTAAGTATATATATTAAAAACAGTTAGGACACGAGGTTTGGGCTGCAAAAGAAAAACAAAAAGGGAATGGGTGAGCTTATGAGGGTAGGGGTGCACATAGCAATTCAATGAAATAATTTGATTTTTCTAAAACAAAAACAAAGGAACTCTTTTTCTCTAATTCTTTTTCATTCTCATTTTTTCCTTACTCATCAGCCTTTCATATGTAAGCGTGTAAACAACCCAACGATAAATTGTCCCAAGAAAAAAAAAATCTAAACAAAATTTTGATTAATAGATTAACTTTATCTTTCTACTAGCATCTCCTGGATAGATTTGGATCTTAGAAAAGATGAAGAAATTCACTAAAAATAGTTAACATTTTTTTAAATTAAGAAAATTATTTTATGGGAGCGTATGTGTTTCTAACATTATGATATTGTTTTATATATTTAAAAAATTGTTTTATCTTTATTGAAAAAGTATTATTTAAAATAATGTAATTGTTTACTCTCCAAGTTTAAATTTTATAACAAATTATTTTATATGTTAATACATGTGAAAGTAAAGCTGTCTTTTATAAAATACATACAACTTCTAACTTTATTAAGTGATAAGTATATTTTTAGTCTCTAAATTTTAATGTCAAATTGATATTTGTTATTGTGTGAAACTTTTATATATTTTGATCTGTAAGTTTTACAAATAAATAAATATAGTCATTTTAACTTAATTACGTTATTTTTTTATGTGTCAAACACGTTTCTTAATAAATATTGAAGCAGAAACGTGTTAAATAGTATAAATAATTTAAATAATAACATGAAACGTGTTTCATACTTTAATTTTTTTTTTAATTTAACATGATTAAATTAAAAAGACTATATTCATTTATCTTTTAAATTTAAATACAAATATATATATATATATATATATATATATATAAAAATATTAAAAATACAT